>Ga0065711_1003738_pt1 | contig 26602 bp, 18 predicted proteins | sample Hoacrofraction12_FD_59098 | JGI IMG/M metagenome (GOLD analysis project Ga0065711, IMG submission 59098) | Hoatzin crop microbial communities from Cojedes, Venezuela - Epithelial fraction 12 v2 (version 2) | ecosystem: Host-associated > Birds > Digestive system > Esophagus > Crop | place... | reverse complement strand
CCTCCATATGCGTCAACAGCGCCGCCACGTGCGCTCACGCGTCGGGCGCACGGGACGGGCGTCGCCGCGCCGAGCGATGACGCCTTAGGCCCTGCCCAGCGGGAGGGCCCGGGCCCGGGCCCGCCCCCGCGGCGTCCGCGCAGCACTCTGGAGGGACCGCGTCGTGATGGCCGCTCCCTGGCTGCTGGGTTGCGGCCGGGCGGCGACCCGCCAGGTGAGGGACCGGGTGGGCACCGGGCAGCGGGAGAGGGGCAAGGAGGAGCTGGACTCCTCTCGGTGCCACGTACCGGGCCGGCCGCCTTCCCTCCCCCGGGCCCGCTGCGCAGGTGCCGGCCGCCTCGCTGGAGAGAATTGCGCATGCGCGGGGTACAAGCGCCTCAACTGAGGGGGCTGGTGGCACTTCTGCGCATGCGCAGTTGGCGTCGCTGAGGGGACTCCGCGGTGGGCACGGTCCCCCCCCTCCGGCCCACGGTGTCCCTGTGCGCTGGAGATCGCTTTTGTCCCGCCCCGTTGACTTTTATTAAACCGTGCCTTGCAGGTATTGCGGCTGGAGGCCCGGGGGATTCGAGGGGAGGCCCCGTCCGCTGCGCTCTGCACCAGGCCGGCGGGCTCCAGGACGCCGCCGACGAGTAAGATGGTTGTTTCGTGCTGAGAGGTGGTGGGGTGTAAAGAAACTTCTCCTTCTCCGGTGCTCGGGCACTGGGGGGCGAACCGCCTTCCCCTGCGGCCTCCGGAGGTTTCTGCGCCCTGCGGTGGTGGTGCCCGGGCCGTAAAAGCTTATCTGCCCGTCTCAAGCTCAGGTCCCTCTGGCTGTCATTAAGTAGGCAAGTGGGGAGCTGAGGAGTGCTCATGGCCATGACTCTGAACGGCTGCTGCGTCAGCCGAGGAGGTGAAAGGTCGTCACCGTGTACACAGGGATTTCTGTTCGTAGCGAGAAAATAAAACTAAAATCTGGTAGGAACAGGGCTGCGTGGGTTATATTTCTATTCATAGGCCATGCTATGAGCTTGACGCTTCTTTCCTGCTCACCTTAACTTGTTAGCTGCTGTGATGCTTGACCAGACTTAGGGAGAGCTTTTCATTACATTTATCTTAATACAAAGAAGCTTTGCAAGTTGCCTGAAATTTGATAGAAATGAGTGCAGCACGTTACTGTTTTTAATGAGGTGCAAAATCTGGTTTTGAACTTCAGATGTTCCCCCTTCTCTTTTGAAATGTTTCAGTTATGAGGGTCGAAAAGCATCCCATTTTACAGGAAGAGAGAAAGACTTGCAAGATCCAGATATCTGCTCCAGGTGACAGTCTTGAGAAGCTGCAGAAAACCACCACCGCCCTGTTGTGTTAAATTTAGTTACAATGCTTCTTGCCCCATAGGTTTGCAGGCAAGGCAATACACGGACCTGAGTTTGGGTGCTGAAGTGCATTCAGAAGTATTTGAACTCCTCCTGTCCCTGAGCAGAGTCAAAACATGAATACAGATTTCAAAGAGGGATGTCTGGCGCAAAATGCTGTTTGTAAATAGAGGCTCGCTGGTTCAGTGAGGAGGATTCCGATCCCAAATTAAGAGATGCAGGTGCTTAAACAGCAAAGCTCCATGGGACCATTTGTAGGAGTGATCAGGCTTGTTGACAGCTGTTATAAAGACCACTGAAAGAGCAGCTGAATGCAGACTTCTGGCTTCTGATGTTAGCTGCTTGAATGCCAAGGCAAATAATAGCTTGGTTGTTCCATTAAGAAAACCTTTGCTGCATAGATTGATATAAGCTTGATTGAACAGCAAATCACTTGTTAGTAATTTTTTTTTGCATTATTTTAAGTGCATTTGAGATGTACTTTAGCATCAGTTGCTCGATTCTGTTGTCCTGCAGCTCTGATTTCAGAAGGTGTCAGGAGACCTCTTAGGCCACCTCTTTTAGCCAGCTGCTTCCCCTGCAAATGGTTAAGGTTAATAAAGTTGTATAGGATGCAGCTGTCTTTTTCAGATTCTAGCTGGAACAGGGTGTTCATATTTTATTTGCTTTGATAAAATGGTCATGTTTACGTACGAAGTCAATGATGGGGAATAGGCCTGTAATTTCTGCGTGCCACCTTTCTGACCATGAACATGTTTTAAACATGTTCCAATAATGATACTGATGTTACAAGCATCAGTAAGAATGCCTGTTGGAATAATAGTCTTGTTACTGATTTGGATGTATTGTTCTTTTGGCAAAGTGATGCAAATATAGGTCAGGTGGTAGAAAGTTTGAAGTACCCTAATTAAAGTGTCTGTACCAGCTGTATTAGACTTTTTGATTAAAAGCTGAAACAGGTATCTTTTTCACATATCCAGATATTACTGTTTAAAGTATTTTTCCGGTAATGCCTACTGTTAATCGTCAAGTTGAATGTTTCCTGCCTTCTTAGTTTCATAGGATGTCTTAGCCTTAATACTTCCTCAACTTTTGCTCAGCTTTCACTCGTTTCTTCCCTTTGGGCATTCTTATGTTAGTTTGACCTTTCTGTATGCTTCTTTGAAGAATTCTTCAATCCTGAGGGATGCTTCCTCATGTATCAGTTTCTACAGGCTGCTGTTTCACTGTGTCAGTCTGCGCAGGGAGCCAGGCTTCTTTCAAAGGTGGCTGCCCATCCTCCTACTACTCCCCCTGCCCTCCCTCCCCACCCTGCACTTTCCGTCTGGCAGAGAGAAGTATGTATCTGAAATTATTCAAAAGTATTACCTGTGTAGTAAACTGATATATTTTTTTCATTTGTACTTATGTTAAGAACTCTATATTTCTTTCTCAAATACTTTGCTTTGAACTTCATGTGTCTGTCTATTCTGTGATATTTTCGTTTGGACATTGCTAAAGACTTGCTTCTATTCGGAACTACTTATAGTATCTCCTTGGATCATGCAAGGTATTACTGTAAAACACTAGTAAGGGGGAAAGCTGTTATCTAGTTTATGGTCTTGTAAAGTAGATCTGGGTTCCCAAACTGCAGACAAATCTACACAATAGAATGGAAATCTGTTGAATTACGCTTCTGGTTGGAAGTGGTGCGACTCATAATGGAGTTGGCTTTGCTATAGCAAATTTCAGCAGTGGTGTATCCTTTTAATGTGCTCCCAGTCCTCTTTGTCCTCCTGTTTTTTGTAATGACAACAGTATTCGCTGTTGATCAGCCTCTTGAGGACATCGTTGGCACAGGTGTTCAGGGGCATTTGGTACTCTCTGAAAGGGCCTGAAAGTTGCTTCTGTCTCTTAAACTGTTGGCTACTTGTCTGGAGAATTTTGCTTAATGAAAGTGTCCATGAGGGAGAAGAAACAAAGGCAGGCACTACCATGAGGACATGTTCTAAGGCTTTTTTATTTTACTAAGAGATCTCAAACCTAAAATAGGAAGTGGATATAGTGAAGACTGGAGGAGAAAAGGTCTTGGGGAAATTCTGTTAAACCGTGTCAGACACAGTTCAGTTGGTAGGTCCCATGGACACGTGAACAAGGAATACTTTCAAATGTAGCCTCCGGTATCTCTTACTCCCCTGCTTTGTCTTTTGGGAGTCATCCCTCTCTACTGCTTTAAAGATAACTATTGCAAGAGGCTGGCTATTGCGATGTCTGTTTACTATATCTTCTGCTTCACTTGCTTGTTCATAGACAAATGTTATCTCTGTAGCAGCATATCTGAAGAGCTCGGGTAACTATCTTAGTGTTCATCTGAGATAGGAACATGTCTGTAAACCATTTCCAGTGATGCAGGATTGAAGCACAGAGGAAAGCAGCTCTTGCAAGGCGTCTGGCAAAGCAAGGAGCAAAAGGCATTATATCATGAGTTTTGGCATCACAGCAGCAGAAACTTAAATGCTAATTAGAACTCTAGTTTCTTTAACTTGAAATGTCTTGAAACTTTCTTCTTCATAATGCTTGTATTTAGTACAACAACTTCTTTCAATTTGGTTTTTGTACCAGATTATCTCAGAAAGTTAAAATTGTGTGACCAAGATCACCGGTGTCGGATGTAATTATGATAATCCTTTTTATGCCATTTCCTAGATGTGATGGCACCACAGGAAAGCACCAAGCTGCTAGCCGTCAAGGCAACAGTTGAATTTCCTAAAATGTTGTCTTCTAGCTCTCTCCCAGTATCTGCAAACAAAGGTGGGAACATTTCTAGTACTAACATCGAGGAAGCTTCAAAACCTGCTGAAGACATGAGGATGTTCATGTCTAGGAAAACTGTGGTTGCATTTCCGCAGCGAGTAGTTGTTTCTTCCCTTGAGGAGGAAAATCTCACTACACCTGCAACAGAAGGAGGCTTGAAGAGAGAGTTAGTCGAGGAAGAAACTTCATCCAGCTCAGATTCAGATTCTAGCTCAGATTCTGAGGAAGAAATTGATGATGATGAGTCAGAAGTTGCCATTAAAACCAAAGTTGAGTTTCCTAGACGAGATTCCATATTTTCTGGTAACACAGCGATAAAGGCATCAATGCTCGCAAAAGAGAACTTGTCCCCAAAATCCCAGAAAGAGTATGTAGCCAAGAAGAAGCCATATAAACCAGAAACTGATGTGTCTCCCATCAAGCAAGTTGCATTTTCTAAAACGTCAGTCAGCCATAAAACATCAAAATCCAAAGCAAGAGACCCCAAAGTAGAATCAGCTCCAAAAGAAACAGATCGTCAGAAGCTGGTCTTAGAGCCGCATGTGGTTGAAAGCCAAGACCTGAGTGAAGTCACTCATAAATCTGATTATTTGGAGGAAAAGTCCATTGGAACCCAAGTAGCAGCTATTCAGCTGAAAGCTTCATCAGTGACTCAGGAAGACAAAAAGCAAAAACTGATAGCCAGAAGAGATGAAAAAAAGGTGAAGGAGGCACAGGAGTCAGAAGCAGAAGAAGTGACTGCTGCTAAAGTGGAAGAGGAGACTTCTGAAAGCACAATGTCGGTGACTGGCACTACAGCAAAGGAGGAGACCATTCAGGAAGCAGGAGTCCAGGCTGGAGAAGGAAGCACAATAGAGGGTACACGTTTAAATTGTTTGAACTGTATTGATTCATTGGGCTAGGGTTTAACTTCTTTTAAAGGGTTTCCATATCTTCTCTGTTCATGATTCTCTGCTCTTTACGCTGAAGCTAACCACGTAGCAATGACTTTCAGGAAGAGAAATTCTTGTTTGTTGCTGATTGCTATAAGCGCTCAGTAATACTCGGTTTCCAGTTATGCTATAAAAGGAAGCAGTCTTCATTTCACCGTATTTAGTTTCATAAACCAGTTACTTGTAAAATGAAAACAAGATTGTTTCCACTGTGAGCAAAATCATGGGTTTTATATGACAAAACTTGTTTTCCCTCTTCTCTGTTCTTGGAAGGATTTGGTGGCTGCCTTTCTCCTGAGCCAAATTTGATGCTATCTGATTTTTGCTTAAATCCTGCTGTCTGTCTTTTTGTTTAAATCTTGCAGTGTTTCAGATTTCAGTAGAATTCAAAAAATCATAGTGTAGTGCTGGAAGCAGATATTGAATCTGAGATTGGTAGGTTGCAAGCGAGTTGTGTTGAAGTAGCACATATATATATATAGTTCAACTTATAACCCAGTTTTTGTAGTGAACTGGGGAGGAGACACTGATATGTTTTAGGAAAGAGCATTGTGCATCATATAATCATCTCCCTAGCTATACTTTCCTGTCTGACTTACCCTTCTTATTTACTACCAGTCCGGTTAACTTACATACTCTTCTCATTCTGTGTATTTCAATAGCAAATGCCCCTCTGTCCTGATCTGTGGCGGCTTACCATTCTTGCCTTTCAACTGAGGGAGCATGCCATTCTTACGACCCTCCTTCTGGTTGCTGCTTTCAGTTAAAAGAATTTGCCGACTTGGAAGTAAAAGCAGCATACTTGTAAAGCTGCGTGGATATTGTCCTCCAAGTGATATCCTTGCAGAAAAGGCCTTGGGGGTCCAGGTGGGCAGCAAGTTGAACATGAGTCAGCAACGTGCCTGTGCAGCAAAGACCACCCATGGTAAGCTGGGCTGCATTAGGAGGAGGGTTGCGAGCAGGCTAAGGGAGGTCATCCTTCCCTGGTGAGTGCTGTGTTCAGTTCTGGGCTCCCCAGTACAAGAGAGATATGGAGCAGTATACTGGAGGGAGTCCAGTGAAGGGCCACTAAGGTGATGAAGGGGTTGGAGTATCTCTCCTGGGAGGAAAGGCTGAAAGAGGTGGGGTTGTTCAGCCTGGAGAAGAGAAGGCTCCGGGGGCATCTCATCAGTATACGTAAATACCTGAAGGGAGGGTGCAAAGGAGACAGAGGGAACCCTCTTTTCCGTGGTACCCAGTGACAGGACAAGAGGCACTGCGTACAAACTGAAACACAGGGTTTTGCCTGAACATCAAGAAACTTTTTTTTTACTGTGAGAGTGATGGATCACTGGCATGGGTTGCCCAGAGGGGTGGTAGAGTCTCCATCCTTGGAGACATTCAGGAGCTGTCTGGACACAGTCCTGGGCAGCATGCTGTAGCTGACCCTGCTCGAGCATTTGGGGTTGGACCAGATGACCTCCGGAGGTGTCTTCCAACCTCAACCATTCTGTGATGCTGTGAAGTGTCTAACCAGCTTAAGTGACAAATAGTCACTTTTGTACCTTGGTTTCCAGAATACAGTACTGAGTAAAAGACCTGCCTTCTGTTAGGTCAGCTCATAATTTGATGTGTTTTAACAATTGGAAGCTAAGCTTACCTTCTTCTGACTGCAGCTCAAATGATAAAATGCAGCACTGTTTGCAATTGACATTTTCATTTACCTGTTTGTCCTTGCAGTCAGCTGCAGAAGCTTTCTTAAAAAAAAAAAATGGGAAAGGCTGTTTGTATTTATCTACATACAGATGATGCTTTTCTCCCCATTCATCCACAATGGAGTTCTAGGTGCTCAGGCCTTTTTTTTTCCACATTGCAGCTGATACAAAGACCCAGAAAATGAGTTCAGTTAACTTCAAGTATTAGAGGGAGGACTTGGTCTTAAAATATGCTAATGATTCAAGGTGAAGACATGACACATCAAAGGTCTGTGAAACAGCCTCCCCTACTCTGATGCTGTACATTCAGACTAAGGTTATGCCCACATGACAAACTTTTCCTGCAGATCTATATCGATGGGGCAATAGGACCATCGTTGTCATAACCACACCAGCAAAACCCTTTTGAGTAGGGCCTGGCTTTGCTGAAAATGGTACTTTTCCTGTTGAGCTCCTGTTGCTCTGTGGAGTTGGAAAGGCTGTGACAGCAGGAGAGTTTCTGGTGGGTATGTGCTAGAGGACTGTTGCAGGACTGTAGGAGAGGTGGGGGTTAGTACAGGCAAGCTCACACCCCTTCACTGCTGGTGTAATGTCTTTGGGTGCCAGAGGGTAGCAGAGCTATAAATGTAGCTACACCATGTTCAACAGCGTCACTGTTACCTCCATGCGTAGCTTGTTCTCTCTTCCTTTGGAGGCCTTCTTTGAGAACAGCTAGTGCTTTTCTATTTTTAAAGTTCATGGTTAATGGTACCTTGTGTAATCTTTACTTCTGTTCCTGTGTTCTTTTGTTCATCTGCAAACTCTGCAGCAGGCACACTGAAGATGTAAAAGCAATTTTTCCCCATTACAAACCTGCATGTTAAGGTGATGTCATCCACTTTGTAGAGCAGGCGTGCTAAGCAGTCAGCAAAACCTGCTGACTTCCGCTGCTAAGTAGCAAAATAGTAGCATGGTAGCTCAGAAATATACCTCTGATTTATTTTGGAAGAACATCCTGTGAAATGCTGGCTCTTTAAGAGAGAAAGCATAGATGAAGTCTGGAGTATGGGGAGGATGAACTCAGGGATAGATTTTTCCTTTGAGAAGCCAAGTACAGTGTATTTGGGCACGAAAAATGAGACTCCATCTGCTTTTCTTCCTAAGCATCTGTCTCTTAATTTGGAACAACTGTCTTGCAGGTTGAATGTACACTTGCCTACGCTTGCCTGTTCTTGGGGCTTTTTGCAGCACAGACCGCATCATCTGGGTTTTATATCTGTAGTGTTGTCTCCTGTGAGCTGTCTCGGTAGGAACTGAGCAGTAGGCAGAGGGATATTTCATTTCATAGGTTGTGTGTGTTGTTCAACTGAAACCATGGCTGAGCACACGACGGTTTATAAGCAAGTCTTGCTAAATGTTATGGATACATGCTCTTAAACTGATAGCGTTACACTGCAATAATGATGTCATAATTAAAGGGAAATTCTGGTGTTCAGTTGCTTGAGTTCTTGTATTTTTGTTGTAGATGGTTGTATTGCAAAAAGCAGCTTAATACGATCTAGCCTAAACCACTACATACAAATTTATATGATGAAGCTTTTCACTCGATTATGCTTATGTATTTCCTATTGTTAAAATTCTGGGTATATGAGAATAGATCGATATTGGGAGTAAAGTTTTATTTCTTGCAGTTTCCTTGGTTGTAAAATCAGCCTGTAACAGGAACCTTTTATGTAAGCAGTACTGCCTAAATTTGCATAATATTCTGTGTAAGAATTAATGTTGGCTTTAACGTGAAGCAACTTTATTAGGTTATTCTTTTAGAAAGAAGAGCCGATACAAAGTTTAGAAGGTTATATTTAGAAGAAAGGAAATTTACATCAAAGGCTCTTGATGTATTACTGTTCAGTGTAACTACATTTGAAATTAAACTGTGGAAATCTCAATAATTCCATCACTTCTTCCCATGGAAAAAAATCAATCTGTAAAGTAGTTCTAATAGCTGTATCTCATGGTCTGACATGATGATTTATCATTTGTACTGCTTCTTTGCCTCTCCTGGCTTGCTAAGAATGTCACCTACTGTTCTGGCTGAAGTGAAAACCAAGGCAACTGTGAAAAAGCCAGGAAATGCAGACATACGTCTTCAAAATATGAATGAAGTGTTCTGCCCTATCCACCCCCAGCATTAGGTGGTAGTTTGGATTTTATATCCTGTGCTCTGTTAGATGACATGTACTGATCCCTGTTCCCCTACTGCATACTAATGTGCTGGTTTAGGACCAGACAGGGTACCAGCAGAACTTAGTAAACTTATCCTTTTGTTATAGTTGGTGACATTTTTCTTTTTTTTCTTTTTTTTTTTTTTTTTAATGTTGACTGGATGAGGGATCCAACAGTATATGAAGGCAGGCTCAGTAATTAAGAATATTGCCCTCTGGTGTGCCATCCTTATAGTCACCAGTTATGTTTGTTTTCACAGAGACCACAGCAGCTGCTGAGCCTGCTCCAGAAGAATTCGATAATTCTACCTACAAGAACCTTCAGCATCATGAATATAACATATATACATTTGTTGATTCTGTTGTGGTTCTCTCAAAATTCAGGCAACCTCAGCCATCTTCTGGAAGACCATCACCAAGGCACTGAAAGAACCACATTTAAAATAGATGCCCAGGCAGAAGGATAAATTGTTCTATTTAGCACTGCTGCTTTGTCTGTATTATAAATCAGATAATAAATAATAAATAAATGAATGCATAATAACTTATGCTTGTGCTTTTGAATAGTTCTTCTTTGTTCTTGGAGTCCTTCACTTCTTGACTTTTATGAATGAGCTGCAAATGAATCATCGTTGAATAAAAATAGCTTTAATACCTCTCTGTATATATTATTTGGTGATAGTGTAAAAAAAAGTCCTGACTTTTCAGTGTCTCGAAACCTGTGATATTGACCATTCTTTCTGTACTGCTGTCAGAGAACATAAAGACCCTTGTGCATATGGCTGTTCAGTATGTGCCATGATTTTAGTAGGTGTTGTTATCACTGTATGCAGTGAGCTGTTCTTGCACACAAACATGTTCCCAGCTCTGAAGAGGTTACGTTTACTCTGGATTTGAAGTTAAAATCATTGGCTGGAAACAGCATAAGAAGTATTTGTCTCCTGTGGCAAGAGTGTATGTTTTGTGTTAGTAGAGGAATGCAAGTTTATGTAATGTGATTGAAACATCTCAAAACCTCTGCTGTTGTAAAGGGAGTACATACAACTTTATTTAATCTTCTGTTGGGGGCTCCAGCATCCAGGTTCTGCAGTAATTGAAATAATTGAAAATGTAAGAGAGTCTCAGTAGGCAATTCCTAATGAGCTATACTACATTGATTAATCTCTGAGAAATAATGTACTTCTGTGGGTAGAATCACTTGAATGTTATTTTTAAATGTGATAAAAATAGCATTGTGGCAAAATCAGCTCCTGGTACCAGTTGTTCAGTGGGACTATGTTTCAGTTCCCACTTTTTTTTTTCCCCACACACAATAAAAGTTAAGATTGCTGCCCAGCTTCACTCTCGCTCTGCAGAACATGTCAGAAATGAGGCACGTCTCAATATATGTTATCAGCAGTTACAGTTGGTCTCAGTAAATGTTGTATTTCCATCCTATTAGTAACAGTCTTCTGCCCTCTGGGAAAACTGCCTTGATGACCACCAGCTGTTGTGGGTTTAGTTCCATTTTGGCTTCTTGTTCATTTTGGGCTTTTTTCAGTGTTAATTGGTCTTTGAGCAGTTGCAATAGCTCCAGCATTTTCCATCACCTGTCTGTATTCTTTCAAGCAACAGAATACGCAAGATCAAAGAGCAAATGGAGTCAGCTTTAGTAGTCTATCTGGATATTGGATGCAAATCCCTGGGTGCAATTAGCAGAACAGCTATTTTATACTCCAACTTGGCAAAAATGTGGTAAGAAGGATCAAGAGGCCTACATCAGTCTGCTGTGTAGAATTTTAAGTCAGAAACCTCTGGCAAGCAATTTTATTGTCCTGTAAAAACTAAAAAGCATATTACTGACTCTAACTATGAAATTTAAAAATCAGCAAATGTATAAATCCACGTGCTTAGGAATAAAGAGCAGAAAGTCACTCTGAGACACCAGTGGTACCATGTACACTGTACTTGTAAAAGGGAAAGAAATTTGCTGTTAACATGAAAAACATGAAAGAATAAGGAGAAGGGTCTTCCTTTATTAAGGGCCCACTGGAGGACCGCAGTAAAGCTGCTGTGTTTTGTTATTAACTAACTACGTGTAGTAACCTGAATCCTGTAGCTTAGATCTGTGTTGGTGCTGAACTGTGTTCCGATTTGTTTTGTGCTTGCAGAAGGAGGCTGCAAACTGTCAGCATCTAAACAGCAGAAGTTAAATGTAGTCTGTTAATATGCTTATGTGTTACTAAATCTACCCACAGTAGCTGTGGCTGTGAGCTGTTTGGAGTCAGACTTGTTCACCTAGTCCTCTTTTCATTTCTAACGAGGGTTGGTGTTATAAACACTGACTTAATCCGCTAAGGAGGAGTGGGTTGAAACAGAACTGTGTCTTGCTTTCAGTCAACTCCTACGCTCTCCTGAGTTGCATTTCAAGCTAAGGAGATACGACTAACCTGTATTTGGGCTTGGCATTTTGCTACCCTAGTTTCATGATTACAACAAAAATTAATGGTGAATGCCATTCCTATCTGGGTAATCCTGTTTTAGTGTCTTCCAGGGATCTTTTCTGCACCTTTAAAATCAAGCTGAAAGCCAAGTAACTTCATAACTCTTCTGGTACATGTGGTGTGTGTCTTGTATTTGTTCTGTTTAGTGAACCAGCCTGCTCCGGGAAGGGCAGATAATGTGAGGAAAGGCACCAAGACTTTTTCCCACTGTTCTGTTTTCCTGGACTTCAATGAAAAAGGCTTCATTTTTTTTTGTACTTGGCTATTATCAGATGTTACTGTGTTTGAGTCATAGGCTAGCATTTGAATTTCAAGCAGGATGTGATACAATATGCTCAAATTCTGTAACTGTGAGTAACTTTGTCTTGCTGTGCTAGGCACTTGTCAGATAGAGTCAGGGACCTTGTTTTAAAGAATGTATAATCCAGGATATTAACATAATTCCTGGAAAATCTCAAATGTGAAAGAAATCAAGTCTCAGCTTAGTTTTGGTGAAAACAAGCTCTTCAGAACCAGCATAAACTTCAGAAGTGGGGTTTTTAGTGTTAGTAGCATGTTACCGTGGGAGTACATAAAAATCTGGAGTGGAATTCACTAACTTCTCATTAAAAAGATGAAACAACAACTTTCCTTGTCAAAGGGGGTAGTTTTCAAATATAAGTCCTTTCGTTTTTTTGGTTTTGTTTTTTTTTTTTTTAGTATAGCAAACATAAATTTCCTGCTAATAAAATTGCTTTTCATAATTTCTTTCCACTTACCTACTGCAGAATGAACTTATGAACCCAGAAGGTTGTGGAAAGCTGTCAAAGACACACTCATTTGAGGTCCAGTAATAGTAATGCAAGCAGAGTTTGAGGTTATCACTGTAGTTACTACAAGGTCAAGATTTTTTTGGTCCTCACAGTGCTTCCTTTGGCATCCAGTCGTGGTAAGCACTGCAATCTATAAGGCTATCTTCAAGATTTATTTTGAATTTGAGAAACAAGACTTTCAACTGGGTGCACTTACAGATCTTCCACAGTGTAACCCCAATTTTCAATAATCAAAATGCATTCAGGGCATCTCCCTCTGGTTTCCTGTAAACTCATAAGCTATGAAAAAATATGCCCTTAGTCTTTTCTCCCACCACCAGAGATGCCATCATCTAAGCTACTTGTATAGTTATGTTGAGTCTGCTCTTTAACATGATAAAAAAAATTATGAGAACTTTTAAGGCCATCTCAGGGTGATGAGCAATTCTTCCTTCGCTTACTCATGGTGATGAGAACGTGAGCTAAGAACAGTCACCAGACTGTCCAAGTCTGCTGGAGATCTGTAGAAGAACAAGACTTCTAAGCTTTATGCCAATCAGTGTCCCAAAGACTGTAAGGTGCTTTGGTGAGATTTTGAGATCTTGTGGGATTTGGGAGGAAGAGTAGGAGAAGCCGGTGAGAGCAGTCACTTGTGTGTTCCAAACAGTTTTAATTCCAATCGACGACTATTGTGCAGTGAGTGAATGAGTAGAGAGCATGCTCACATTATCCTGGAACATCGTAACCTTAGAATCATGGAAACTGAGGTTGGAAGTCTTGAGCTGATCAGTCCTCTGCTCTGTAGCAGGTGCAATTAGATCAGGCTGTCCTGGACCTTGTCCAGTGGAATTTTGAATATCTTCAAGGATGGAGATCCTGCAGTGTCTCTGGTCACCTTCTCCAGCATTTTAACACCCTTGTGACTTAACAAACAATAAAACAGCAAGCAAAACCTTTACCTGGTATCTAATTGGAGTTTTTGGTTTTCTGACACTCACTACACACCTCAGACAAACTTGGCTTTGTCTTTGCTATACCCTTGTAGGCAGTAGCTGAAGGTAGTAATAAGGTCCCCCTTACTCTCTGCTTCAGACCAGATAACCTAGGTTCTTTCAGGTTCATCTTGTGCAACATACTCCAAGTCTTATTTGCATCTTTGTGTGGTCACTGTGCACCCTCGGCGCAATCCTACTCTGGTCTGTAGCATCCTGGGTCACTTAAGTGGTCCCTGACTGTCTTCCTCCTCGTAGCTTGTGCTCCAAGGTGTAACACGCTGGAAGGGGGCTTGTGTTAAACTTGCTGATTGGGAGGGAACTTGGGAGATGCCCGTTCCTCAAGATGCTACGCAGCAACAGTAGTGTGGGGCAGGCTCAGGTCCCCACTTCGTCCTGCTGTAAAACCGAAAAAGTCTTGGAATCATTCTTGGCCCCAGTATTTGCAATCTGCCTGTGATTTATAACCCTCCCGTGCTTTTCTGTATCGTATGCTGTTGTTTGCCTGCAGAGTTAGACAAAAGGAGCTAATACAATGAGGGTAATACAGACACTTCAGTACAGGTGCTTTGAACGTTTGAGTGATTGACTTTACAGCTGTGGTGTTCTTGTAATGTGGCTTTGTTTATTTGTTTTAATTTTGTCCTTTGAAAGAAACTCTGGATGATTTTAGTTAAAGTCTTAGGACTCTAAACAAAATATCCTGTCAAGTTTCCAGATCATCCTTCTCTCATGTGGTTCTGTTTCATGGAATTATAAATATTTATCTTTTCTATGATTCCACGCTTTTGGTGCTTACATATTATCCTTAGTGTTCATCCCAGGATGATACCACTCCCAATACAATATGCATGTAGTTTTTAGCTCCCATATTTTTTTTTGCCTACACACATTACGTTTGGAAATTCATACCCACCTCTGAAGGTCTTAGGATACGTGACAGCTTTGGGATAGAAAAGACTATGTTAATGCATAATTAACTCTCTCAACCAACTTTTAACAGCAAAATAGATTAACAGGGACATGGTTCTGTGGATCTGTAGCCTCACAGAATACAGCCTACACACACGTTAACTTCTAACACTCACAGAGCCCATGCCATATATCTTAGTTAATGCCTAAAATTCTTAGCAGCAGCAGCAGCAGTCTTTGTTTCTCCGGTCTGTCATGCGCTTCAAATAGCAGTACCCTTTTCCAAATCTGAGTGTTTTATCAAGTCTGGATAGACAGTTCCTAAAGCAGTTAATACCCAGTAATGTAAAAAAAATGAGCTAATTAAGATTATTTATGCTTTCTCTCTTTTTGTTTGTTGAGTTTTTGATTTGTTTTCTGTCTCCTACGTCTCCCCAGGGTTATGAGGTGCTCTTGGTATTCTGTCTGGCTGTTTGCACACTGGAGATATACTTGGTTTCTAAAATCTGTGACAGCTTCTATCTGGCACTGGAGAGGGAATATGCAAGCCGCAGCACATTTAGTACTAGGCAAATGCTAATGTCCTGTATCAAAGAAGGGGGCAGTAGTTACTTTTCCCTGGAGGCTTGGAAAGGGACTTGAAAGAACCCCTTCACGCTTTAGTTTCTTATTTTCATGTACTCCTTTTCCAAAAAGCAACTCCTATGCTTAATTTAGTTTAAAATCATGCCAGACTAGGCCATTCTAAACTGCACTGATGTTTCCCCAGCTCTGCTGGTGTATCCCTAAAAGTGAGCTATATTCTATTGTTTGAGCACTGGGAGAAATGTGAGGGGTGCTAGAAAGAAATTCAGAATATAGAAAACAGAAGGATAATGTAGGAACTGAGAGCAAAGATGGTCCTTATGACTCAGGTATTGGACTGGCTCTGGATGCATTTGTGAGACCCCTGGCTGCCTGCACAACCGTTGGCAAGTCGCATAATTTCTTGGGTTCTCATCCTCATTTTATAGATGAGGAGTTAGTGGTCCCAACTTTCTCTTTGTACATCACATCTATTTACTGAGCAACTCAGAATAACAACTAGTAAAAAATGGGAAATATTTTTTTCTTTCATCTTCTGTGTTGAGCGTGCACATCGTTTAGCAACTCTGAGCTAGCTGAGGTTCTCCCAGGAGACGCAACGCTTATTAACAGCATGACAAAAATACACTTCAGATAGTCTGCGCAGAAATGCCAGCAATTTTCAAATTGCATTCAGGCAATGGCAAGGCCGTTTAGATACAAAAAAAGCTTTACAACTGTTCCAAATACTTACTAGTGGAAGACTGTTAACAGACGGGAAAAAATGGGGAGGTGTCCAAAACCAGCAATCCACCCTGGTGAGAAATCCAGCTGCTGGGAAGTGGAATGGTGCTGGAATTCATACCAGGTTGTTGTCTCTGGACACCAGTCAATGGCCTCCATCTTTTATATCACCCTCCCATTAGCCATAAGGATTCGGTGTTTTTCAACTCCTTTTCTCCTGGCGGCTGGATAAGGAAAAGGAGCTTTTTCTCGCAAGTCCTTGCTGAAGAACCATTTCAAAGCTATTGTCCGAGGGAGGAACATCACTACTGTCCCCCACTTCTGCCTCCTGAAGGTTACCGGTGGGCAGAGGAAAATCGACCAGTCTGCCCTTCCTCCAGCTGCTTAGCTCCTGCTGTGTGGTTGTTTACTGCTGGGCCCTGAGCTGCTTGTCTTCATAGTCTTCGTCCCCTCTGAATAACTTCAGGATTTACCACTAGAATCAATGAGTGTTTTCTTCGCCACAGTCTTGGGAACCCAGCACGTTTGAAAATCTTGAGAAAGACACCCCGTTCCTTGCCCCCGCAAATTTGAGATGACTATAAAAAAAGAGAACTAAAGCAAAAAATAATTATGAGTTCTTTTCCTTGAAGTTAGTCATACTTTTATGATTGTGTTTTCTGAGATTTTCCACATAGCCTCGAGGAATGGGGAAGCTATTTTTTTGGACGTTAAGATTTCAGGTAACAACTACAAGATTCCAGCTGCTCGGGCCTCGGGCTTCATGATACTCACCGATTTATGTGCGTTAATGTTAAGAGATTTGGCAGCACTTCAAGCAACCGAGTGAAAACAATGTGTTTATTCTAAGCTTCGCTCTTGCCCTTTGACTCGATAGTGGCTGTGCAACTGGCCTGGCTGCTCAGCTCCGCTCTGCCGGAGCATGGGAAAAAGAGGAGCAGCAGCAAAGAGACAGCTGCCTGGCTGCTGACATAGAAAGACATCATTGCGTCACGCCGCGCTTGGTAAGTTATCTCTGCAATCAGAAAGGCCAGGATTTTCCCCTTTTTTTTTGAGCGGGAGGTAGGTGCTGCGCAAATTGACCACGGGGATTCGGCCGTGTCGAGTAAAGCGTCCTGTTCGTCAGTGGCAAGGTGGTTTCTCAGTCCTGAAATGTAACGCTTTTCTGACCCTTAAAAAAAAATATCTCTGCTGGACGCCTTTCGAATCCCCTTTAAATGAACTGTTTGTATCCTTATTAGGATTTTCTTTTTCATTTTTAATATGTGGGTTGTTTGAATGGAAATATTAAAGCCAGCACAAGCAATAAAGATGGATTGCCAGTAAAATAAACAGTTTGGCCTCTGACTGCACAGAGGAAGCAGATCAACTCAAGAAAACATTTCCTAAAAGTCGCTTCTCTAACTGTAAGACTATTCTAATATCTGCTTCTTATTTAAAGTCTGCACGGTTTTGTAGTTTACTAATCCACATGTTTAACTCAGTGTGGAAGTGGAAGTTAATTGACATTCTGCTTCCAAAGCGATACTGATAATATGAAGCACACTAAACTGATACATGAAATACAGGGTAAAAGTGAATGGGAAAAAATAGAGATGTATTTCTGAGAATCCAAAAATAGTTTGCAAATGATAGATAATGAACGGACATGAAATAGTATTTACACGTGTATGGGCTGCGAGTAAAATTCTGGCTCTGGATTAATCTCATGCAAAAATTGTGATAGATTTCTGTCATGCCAGACTTTTGCCTTGTCTCTTTAAAACTCTTATGGTGAAACTCATAGGGAGGTATGTCTTGCCCAGTTCGCATTTACTGTTGTAAAAGTATACATATGTAGAAGACTGACTGGTAGGGAATCACATATGGGACTCTATCCTTGAAGTCACTAAGCCGGTGAGTGTATTTTACACCTATTTATGTTGAGCGGGCTCAGCAACTTGCATGAGGAATGTCAGGTCCTGAAGGGCTGACTTCATAATTTGTGGCTGTGTATATATTTCCTTCATGAAACCACATTTATGTTTCTTTATTATCGTTATTATTTTAAAGGTTTTAAACTACTCAACTCCCGTTTCTTTTTCCATGAGCCCTGCTACCCCGTCTTCAGTATTCTGAGTCTTTAGATTTCAGATCTTGGCTATGGTGTTGAGGATCAGGTTGCCGGCTGGGGACATCTGGATGGGTTTGAGATCTGCGCATACATAATCAAATCTCTTAACTGTATATTTTGGGTCCATGTTTTCATTCTTCCTCTGCATTTCTCATTGTTTTCTATCCTTTCTGTTTGTATGAGTGTATGCAGTCTCATGCAATTATGTAAAAATGGTTTCCTTATGCATGGTGTGAATTTTTATGGCTTTACATTTACTTTCTTTCTTTCTTTCCATCATCCCATTTTGTGTTTAAATAGGTAGAATAAGTTAGGTAATACGTACACAGGGACTGCTCCAGCATGGACCGGAGCTCTACGTATCTCTGTTAACACATGCTGTAGCCAAAGAAGTTTACAGCGTACAGAGGGAAAAGGTTATTGTTAGTGTAACTGAATAAGTATTAGGGTTAATATATAATGTATAGGTCTATGTAATGGATAGTTTTTATTCATCATAAAATGTTCAAATGACTTGCAGATGTATGACTGCTGCAGCTGTTGCAGACCTTGTAATGGCATTAGGCTCTGACTCAGAAAGCAGCTCATTTGCCAAGAGATTCTGGCAGTGGCTATGGCTGTGATATTCCCATTGAAAAAAGTATTGTCAGCAGTGGAGGTGGCGATACAAAACTGGAGTATGAGAAAGGGGCACGGCTGGGTCTAGGTACGACAGGAGAATGGAGGTTCTGAAAGCTTTCGTTTGTTTGATGCTTAATTATATCGGTAGCATCCTACCACTACGTGGTCTGCTAGCGGAGCAGCTGGGATTTATAGTCACCACAGATTCTGGCTACATGCAGCCTATGTTATACTAGTTGGGGAGGAAACACAAAACACCAAACCTATGATAATGTGAAACGTTGCTCCTGAGTTTTAAAAAGAAAAAGCAAGCTACAGTCCCTAGAAGTAGATAGAATTGAATTTTGCTGTGCGAACGCCGTCTGTCGCACAAGCTGTGCAGCATGGGAGCTCAGCTACTTTCTGCCTTTGGAGACTGTACAGTCAGGGAATATGCTTACTTAGCAGGCACAGGAATGCCATCATCCTATGGATGCATACAGTACTCTGAAATAGTACTGAGGAAGAAAAAAAGATCCCCTACATGTTTTGTGATTGTTTTCCTCGCTCTGGTTGAAGTAAAGAAAATAATGAAGACTGACATCTGAAATAGGCACACATTTTATACGTGGGATGTCATCCTGAGATAAACATGCGGGGTTTGATACAGCTTTTGGTTCCTGTGCGACTGGAAAAGCAAAAGCCTGATCATTTTTAGAACAGAATTGCAGAAGGCAGTGCAAAACAAAAGCACAATTTTGACGAGGCTTGGTGGTAATACTCAGAAAGTAGGACTGAGGGAAGCAAACCCTAGAGACAGCTGAACTGTAAATCTCTGACATGGTGAGGGACCATAACAAGAGTCACCTCTCAACGAAGACAGGATTTCATCACTGTCTTTTCTGATGCTTTAAACTACTTATGGAGCGTATGAGTTAGTTACAAAATGGACTGCAATGCTGACTCTTGCTTTCTATGAACAGTTACAAAGCCATAAGCAGTATTGTTTCTGGCACTTTCTGAAAGGCCTCTGCTGATTCCAGTATGTTCTTTCTGACCCTGTTCAATGCCATATTTACGAAAGTAAAGCTACCAAAATATACAGAATATTAGAAAAGAGATGCAATCTACATGAATTTCAATTATTATATTTAAAAAACAAAAATTCCAACCCTTGCTGACATGACTTATGCCTTACATGAGTAAAAGGGAATGAGTTGCTAATAGCTCTCTTCTCCAGCACTCAAAATTCCTTGGATGAGAGAAAAAAAGCCAGCCAGTACGACTGCATTGGCTGTTGGTTGGGACTGTGAGCCAGGCCCTAGGTGTCCCCTCTCCCTGGCAAGTGTGCTACTCACTAGACCACGGTTACTCGTTCAGTCTGGACGAGTCTTGGTCAGCAGAGCAAGGTCTGCTGGAGAGATCTACAAAGGTCCCGTCAGCAGGAAGTAGTGTGTGACAGCGGTGGATATTGGGCACACCAAGCAATTCACCTTGCCTCAGGGGCTGCACTTCAGCTCCTTCCTGGGAGGATGACGTGAAGTATGGGGCTTTCTGATGGATGCGGGATGTGACTCGGCTTGGACAAGGGGCATAAGAGCAATCAGGGCATGGTACAGGACAAATTTTATTTCTGGTCTGGTTCTGGATCAGATGTGCTTAAGTAATCCTACACAGCATTGTTCCGTTGTCGCCTGCACTGGTCAATAAATGCTGTGTGTGATGAGGAAGAATCTCAGTAATGGATGGGTGCAGGCCCTGTAGCAATGGCATGAGGCATGTGGTCTGCACATCTGTGGGATTTCATGCACCCCTTCTATGGGAGGAGGCTCAAGTCTCTCCCTGGGAATCTGCACCCGCTCTGGGAAATAAACAGGATGTAGTGAACTGAAAAGAGCTGAAAGAGTCACTGCCCTGCAGCTTCCAGCTTAAACAGGCTATGGGGGGCAGCAGGTCTGTATCCTCCGGCATTGCAAAGCTTTCAGAGCGTGCCTCTTGGGATGTGCCAGTGTGGCACAACAACACATCTCTGTGCTGCTGATCCCCAACATAGGTCTGAATGGGACGGTCTTTCTTGGAGGAAGGAGCAGACCTTGGCAAGGATACACGTTTGGACTCCAGAACCAGTATTGCCTTGCTAGCGTAGCATTCAGCCTCAAGTTAATTTGCCTTGCCTCTCAGCCCACCAACTAACCTGGGCACAGCATGAGGCTGGAATTACTTCTTCTGCTTCCAGATCCAAAGCTGTTTCATGCAGAGCCAGTATAGGGATCTCTGTACCATATTGCTCTGCAAGCTGTTGACATATCCTTTCTTTCCTAGAATGTCTTCTCGTCAATAAATCCTAGAAAAAATGTCCAGAAAGTCTCCCGTATCTCCTCTTTCTTGTGAGGAAAGGCTGACTTAGGTAGTCTGACTCCAGGAGAGACTTACTGGCGGGCAAAAGGACATTATAGAATTGCTATATTTTATAATCTATATGTATTATAAATACATATCATTTCTAAATAATTTTTTATATTATCCATCTGTAAATGGGCTCAAAAAAAGGAACAGAGGAATTAATGGAGGAGAAGTCTGCCAGTGGCCATTGAATATGATGGTCTGATTGCTGTTTCAAAACTTCTGATTCAGAAAGGTGCTAAACTATTGACCCCAGGAGCTCCTAAGATACACCAGAGGAAGGCTGATCCAGTTGTTTTCATGTTTCTTACACTCTTTTCATCAAGCACTTACTACTAGCCAGTGTTGGACTCAAGGTACATGTGGAAGAAAGGATTGTGCCCTGCAATTAAGAATTGGGTGCCAGCTAGGTCCATCCAGGCTGTCATGCGTGCACGTGTTAGGCTTGTACTCAGATGACAACAGCCCTTCTTGTTGAGGAAGAGCCTGAAAGCGTTAACGGGAATGCTGCCCCAAACACCAACCATCAGCTAATCCAGAGCCTGGTCCCGGTGCCTGACTGCTCCAAAGAGGAATGGCTTTATCTAGATGTGGTGGTAGGAATGTGTGTCACATCTGGAACAACAGTGTGGATGTGGCCTGGAGGATATGGATCAAGTACTGCAGTGTGGACCATCAGAGACAGGCTTGTCTACTTTCAGCCCAGGGGTGGGTGTGCATGGCAGTTTCCACAAATCCCAACTTGGCAGAGAGGAGAAGGGGAATGTTTGTGGAACACTTCTGCCCTTGGCATTTCCTCTTTACTTTCAGCTCAGTGTAGACGTCTGTGTGGAGCTCAGCTTTTCTTTTGCTTTGTGCTAGGAGTTCAGGTGCCTGGCTAGACAGTTGCATTAGGCAGCAATGCACCTAATCCTCACTGAAGGCCACCTAATCCTCTCAGCTTAGTGGCCTTCTGCTCCTTCAGATAGTCCCTTCTTTATTTTTGCTCAGCACTTGAATTCTTTCCTCTTCCATCTGCAAAACAGTGTTGGGAGCAGGCTGGCTGGCCATTCTCATTCCCTGTTACCAACGCCTCTCGGTTCTTCTAGGCTGCAAAATGCAGAAACCCATAAAAGCAGCTGGAAGTAAATGAGTAATGGAGAGGAAAGACAGGTCTCTATGGACTGAAGAAAGTGCTCTGTAGACCAGTGTTTGAGAACCTCTCATTAATGCTTCCTGGTTATTTTTTCTGCATTTCTCTTTGCTGAATCCAAATCCTGCTCAAGCCGGTGGGAATTCCACTGACTTCTGTGAGAGTTGAGTCTAGCCCCTGGTCTGGATGGTAAAACTAGTCTCACTGGTTTTCTTTTATTTCAGTTGGTTTCACTTACTGCTTTTCAACTCCCAGAATAACATGAATGCAGTCATAGTCATTCATTCATTAGATTGGAAGTTAGGAAAAATCTCTTTCCTGAAAGAGTGGTCAGGCATTGGAACAGGCTGCCCAGGAGGTGGTGAAGTCACCATCCCTGGAGGGGTTCAAAACCACGTGTAGATGTGGCACTTCAGGACACAGTTTAGCAGGCATGGTGGTGTTGGGCTGATGGTTGGACCTGATGATCTTAGAGGTCTTTTCCAACCTTAATGATTCTATGAAATAGTTCTATGAAATAGTCCTCCATGGTGGGAGTCATACAAAATATTATCTTTTTATGCTTTTTGTAAATTAAAAATCAAGGTGTGCATTAGCAATTCCACCTCTGTCTTTTGACTCTGCTTTTCTGGTGCTCTGCTCTGTTTTTTGCTCCCCTTCCGCCCTTCCGCAATGAGTTACATGAAAATGTCTTTTTCAGTATAACACACTTTTGAAGAAACTTTGCAGTCAAACAAATTACTCTCAACTTTTGGTATCATTAAAAGTGGACAGTTTTCCCTCAGAAGGTAATCTGTTTATAGTCTCTCAAATGGAAAAAAGATATGTTGGGTTGTGAAAGGTGTTTATTCCATCACCATGGAACTCCTTGCGCAGTTCCCAATGCAAGGCATTGCACGTGGGGAGGTGACGGTGGATTTCTACATCACAGCTCAGTCTTCAGCTTTTAAGTGGAAGCTGTACTTTTATGATAAGCTCTTCTTCCTAAAATAGCAGTTTGTTCAAATTAACATCTCCAATAGCAGAAAGCGAGCAATGTAGAGTATGGTACTACAGAACATACAGAAGGGAACATTATCTTACAGAGCTTTGGGGTTTTATCCTCCAGATAGCCTAAAATTCTTTCCAAGTAACATTCTAAGATATTGGTAATGCAGTGACTCAACCGTATAAACAGATGGAGTGAGTAGTATGCAGCCAGTGATTCAGCTAATGTACAGCTCTGGAAATTCAAATTTGATTTAACAAGAGGAGAAATGTTGAATAAGACATTTTAAATTTTTCCTCTCTTGAAAGAGGCTTTAAGTTTGTCGGGTTTTCTACTGAGCAGAGAGGGTGGAAAAACACAGGACAGTAATAGTTCATCAGAAGGATGGCATCTTGATCCTCACACAGAAACTCCTTGCAATAGTACTGCACTGCAGTGCCAGCTCTTGGTCCGAGCCCAAGTCCTGCTGCGGGACATGAGCTCTTAATTTCTCCAGAGGGAGTGTTCCCAGCTGAGTTACACAGATCTCCATGATCTAGTTCAAGCAAAGCTTGACATTTATTAGGCTGAGTTAACTCATTAATTTCAGCTTTAAAATCTTAAAAGCCGTATCCATTATAAAATAAGTTACACATTTTTCCCAGGCTCCTCCTATACCACGTAAAGTTGTGGCTGCAGATGTGAACGTGCTGTACCCGCAAACAGGATGCACAAAGGTTGCTTTTTGGAGTGCTCGCCAAACAGCCAGAGGACATCTAAATCGTTGACATGTCTCATTACATACTTTTTTCCTTGGAGTGACGAAAGAAGAAACTGGTTTGCAGCAGAAGCCTCCCATTGTTAAGACATCAGTGCTTAAAAACTCACATAATTTTTAGGAAATCTGGAGAAAACCCTGCTCTGTTTAGACTATTCCGGTCTTATCACTGCAATTACTGTCTTTATTGAATAAGTTATGAGTACAGATTACTGCCACCTGCATGGAAGCCCATTCCTTCACCTCTGTGTAAATGTTTCCTTTGAAAACTTCATTATGAAAGAGTTGCAAAGTACACAGTCAAGAGCCATGAGAAGTATCCTTTTTCTGAATAGGTTAAATGCGTATAAATGTTATATTATACACACAGTTGCAATATTTAGAACTCAGAAGTTACTGAAGGATGTCAGAGTAAGCCTAATTCATCTAACAACTCAATGTAGGATCCAGTTTTGACCTCCAATACATTTGCACAATCCCAGTATCACTAAATTGCAACTGAGTGTGTTTCAGAGATCTGGGAGAGTGCTTTTCTCCTTTGGTGAGTCAGGACCATCATAGCTTAGTGTTTGCAAATATATGGTCCAACTGTGAGGAATGCTCTTACACATCCAGGACTGTTCTCAGTAACCAAGTAAGGTCCTGACCCTACAAACATATCTGTGCATGCTTTAAGTAATGAGCTGCACTTAATGAGTGTATTTAATATGTACAACATGAAGAAAGTAACGGAAGATTGAGAATCCAAGTATTCTGTTATTTGCAGTTGTAAGCCTAAATATTACAGAACCTTATTTTTACTACTTGTAACTTGCAATTACAAAATATTAAAAGGACATTCACCCTGGCATGTAGCTTTTGCTTTTAGAAAAAAAAATCCCCAACACTCTCACCCTTGCACATCAGTGACTACACCCATACCAATGGAAGTTCATAGCACAAAACTACATCAGTTGTGTAATAATCCCTACCAAATGTGTAGCGTGGAGAATTTCCTCATGATTGCTCTCTTCCATCCTATGTGTTGGACCCTTCTCCTTTTGCAGAACTGACGAGGGACAACACAGTTTGTTTCGACAATTAGAAACACAGAAAGAAAAGGGTACCTATCCTTTCCCTTTTTGTTTGTTTGGGTTTCTTTGTTGTTGTTTGCCTCTGAATCACTTGTCTCAGTTACTTTTTCATTCTTTTCCCCTGCTGCTCCTCTCCTCCCAGTTCCTTCTGTTTTCCAAATGTTGCAGGCTTCTCTCAAAAGCCTTGTAATTTTTAGTGCTTTTCTTAAATCTTCATCTCCTGTAGTCATTTCAGCTGTGATATTTTAAAAATTAAGCTTAGCTTTTGAGGCTGCATAGGCTGTATCAGAGACAACTGAAGATAAAATGAACAGCGGGGACCCCTCGACAGTGGCTGGGAACCATGCATTCAGTGAGTTTAGAGATGGGCAGCTGGAAGGCTCAAGTTAGCTCAAGGGTGATTTCTAGGTTACTTTCTTACAGGAATGAGGTTAATATGGTTGTATCATGTAGGTACAGGTATATTTCGGGGTGTATCCATGTTGTTTAATAACATTTGAACTTAGCGACTTACTCCAGCACTGTAGGAGACAGGATTAAAGCTGTCAGAATAATTTAGTTCCTGTTACTTTCACGAAAACAAGTTGTGGAGCAGGGAAGATGTATGGTGTGCTCCCTGAACGATGGAAAGTCTGCAGCGGGAGCTTTTAGGCAACAGCATCCACCGACTAAAGAGAGACCTTATGTACCCCACAACTTTGGAAGAGATCTCAGTCAAAGCTTGCACCTTAGACCCGAAGACAAACCATGAGGCACAAACATGTGGGGAAACAGGCTTTCTTCATTCTGGTGCTTGGGGAGTCACGTGCTTTAAGATGGAGGGAGTTAGAGCATTTACTGGTATCATGAAAAGTGGTGTAAGAGGCTGAGGAGAATAAAGGATGGAGTAACCTTAATTACAAAGAAGACCAAGAGATGGGAGTACTGGGGTGAGGAGAAGACAGCAGATGAGGAATTTCTACACCTGTCGTGTGTGAGGGGGGCAGTAGGGGAAGAGCAAGTGGCAGGCAGGAGGGGAAGGAAAAGCAAAGAGAAGCAGGAGGAGAAAGGAAAATTAAAGCTGGGAAAGGCATGGAGAAAGGTTTTGAAGATCCCTGGGAGAAGAGATTAAACAGAAACTGAATTAGTTTGAATTTAATCTGTGTTGCTTTCTCAGAAGGAATTGGTGAACTCGTATCCAGAAGTGCAGGCAAGGCAGAAGGAGAACAAAGGGCTTGCAAGGAGGATCAAATCTGAAGAAGAGGCAGGTCTGGGCATGGGAACCGGTTAATTTTAAGCACTGTTTAGTGAATGTGTCACTAATGAATGTGTCAGGGATAATGAGATGAAACTTGTGGTAGAAGCAGCCGGCCTGGCCACAGGAGCTCTGTTAGAGGTGCTGTTACACAGCGCGAGAGCAGCCGTAGAGGAGGAGGCTCTCGTGAGTAAGACAAGCTGAGAGTTGTATTTTTTATTTTTTTTTTAAATCTTGTTTATTTAAGTCACGCAAATGAACTTTGAGACCTGATTCACACATCTGAGCCCTCTGGATGGGCGCAATTCATTTTCTTTCCCACTCTCTCTGCTAAGCGTGCAAGCTCCTTCTCCGTTCACAAGCCCGACGTCCACCTGGTTCTGACTGTACGGGGGGAAAAAACGGCTCGAAGTCCCGTAAAGGCTCCGAGCGGCCTAGCGAGAGGATGAAACGAGGGTTTTGTTAGCGCACAAATGGTGGCAGATTCCTGAGGAGAGCAGCTGGGCTGGCTGAGCGGGGCCTTGCGCACAGGGCTGAGGGCAGACCCGGCTCGCAGGAACGTTTAAATTGCCGTTCCCATTGCCAGTCTGTTAGCCAGGTTTTCTTAACGAGGCCGGGCCCAGGATATTATAGAAATAACAACCTGGGAGGCTTGCTACTGTTTCAGCCGTGTTAGGAATGAGGAGCGAGGCGGAGGCGAGAGATCACCTCACCGACCCAACCGAATGGCGTCAGGCCCTGCCTGAGGAGAGGCGGCTGCCGCAATCGCCCCCTGTGGCGGAGCCACTTGGTAGCTCCCTCTTCCCCCCCCCCTCCCCGAGGAGGTGGTTTCACCTACCCCACC
>Ga0065711_1032831_pt1 | contig 26606 bp, 15 predicted proteins | sample Hoacrofraction12_FD_59098 | JGI IMG/M metagenome (GOLD analysis project Ga0065711, IMG submission 59098) | Hoatzin crop microbial communities from Cojedes, Venezuela - Epithelial fraction 12 v2 (version 2) | ecosystem: Host-associated > Birds > Digestive system > Esophagus > Crop | place... | reverse complement strand
CGGGGGGGTTGGACTAGATGACCCACAGAGGTCCCTTCCAACCCCTACTATTCTGTGATTCTGTGATTCTGTAAAGCCATGTACTCTTTGGCCCAAGGACATCACGATGATGATGATGACAATGACTATCATTGTTACTATTAATATTATTACTATTGTTGTTGTGTGGGGGTTTTTCAGTTCAAAGCACCTGAAATAATGACAACCCCGTGTTGTAGTCCACCACTGTAGTATTTTTATGCCACAAAATGGAGATTATGTATAACGTGCAGCACAAGGTTGTGGTATGAAAGCAAGCAGGAACATCTGAGAGTGCAAAGCCTGTGAATGTTAGGTGACTGATACAGTTGTGCCCAAACTGGCTGTCAGGAATGGTGTTTGGAGCACACTATTCCCTGAGCCATACCTCACCACTGTCTTGAAGAGGGCTAGTTGGCATGGTCTAAAACCACATCAGAGAGCATGCTAAAAATTAGGGACCATGCTAAAAATTAAGCAGTACAATCTGTAGTCACTGCCTGATCTCACGACCTATTCTCCATTTTATTTGTCAGTCTACGTGTAATCTGCAGGAATGATCCTGCATTTTTGAAAACTGAATTTAATCACATTTCTGTTATCATAATCTTCAAGTTCATCTGGTTCTTCCCACCCCACTATATCAATCCTTTTTCTCTATTGACAGTCGCTCCTAAATCTATGTCAATTGCAACAGCAGAGCACTACAACTTGCTACAATATTATTAATGAAAATACGACTAACTCCATTAGCTTCTTAATCTTTGGGAAATTCCACTGCTTTTTCCCCCTCAAACCGGTATTTTCTTTTTCAGTACAATCCACTGCCATGTCCCGTTAGTCAGCTCTTCTTCTTCCTAATATTTCACATACTAAGGCTCATCTTCCCCAGTTTTGTAAATAGTTTTTGTCATTCCTCTCTAAAAATAATATGCTATGCTTCAATATTATTCCTGTCATTGTAGATTCCTTCAAAATTATTAATTCCAAACTGACAATCTTATTTGAAAATTTCCTAAGAAATACGGGTCATAAACTATGCAGTTCTCCAGAACTGAGCACATTAAGCTCTGGAAATTCAGATGCAGTAATTCCCATTCTCCCAATGTCAGTCCACAGCTCCTTGTGTCTTAAGCTCAGTGCAGCCTTACAGCGTAGAAAACCCAATTCTTCATTACTCCTTTATTTAAAGAGTTGAAAAAACTTATTTTTAAAGTCTTATAAGGATTTAAAAGTAGCATAAAAGTGCCAAAATTAGTCTTTTACAGTACTGCGACTTTACTTCTATTACACCTTCAAGGCAGAGTCTCTTCAGTGCTGTCTTAATAGTCTTCAATGAAATAGTTATTTAAACATATGCTTTGGTCCAGAACCTCACTATAACGGTAATGTAGATTCACAGCAATTAATGATGAACCTTTTTGAGCCTTTCAAATCCTGACCCCACTGATGAGCTGCTAATGAGTCCAAATTGTACTGTTAATAACAAAATTGAACTTGATTTTAAATTTACATTCATATTGATATTATTTTAAGCATGTTTTAATGAAACAGCTGTAATACCTAGTAGCAAGAAAGTATTTAGGTTTCAGAATTCTTGATTTGAGTGTTCTCTCCCGTAAAAGATAAATGGTATCAAACATTATGCTATCATTTCTTTACAGCCTGTTGCTGAAAGTCATAATGTTTTCTTTCCATCCCTTAGGTTTTCAACATCTAGATGATTACAATATTTTTTTAAAATAAACATCCTACTTTGGAACAAACTTCTTAGCTATTCTCCCAAGCTAATTCCAAGAGCTCCTAAGTTTAACATATCTAATAGAAATAATTAAAGAAACAGAAGGTGAAATACAGCCTCTACGAGAGGGAGAGATCAGACAAGGTCATATACTGATGTAGATATTTTACTATTTTACACCTGAGAGCTTGCCAAAGATCACTGGCTACAATGAAAGTGAGCTCCTGATTAATTTCAGGATGTACTCCACTTTCTGGCAGTTCAGACAGGTTATTTTTTTCAGTTATTTGCTTTGTGGAAAAAAATCATATTTGTTCCATTTTTCCTACAAGAGGAATGGGTTTAACAGTGGCACGCCTCAAAGAAGTGCTCCTCTCCTCCAGCAACACTCAAACTGGGACACCAGATTCACTGAAGCTTTCCTACTATCCTAAACATGTTTGTGACTGACAGATTCTGAAAGAGACTATACAAAGGCGAATTGGAGGAGTTTTGTGCCTCTATGTGGTGGGGCTTTGGTGTGTTTTTTTATTGTAACAGGAGGAGAGGATTTGCTTTTTCTTCATTCATACCCCTCTCTGAATATTTACTTTCTTTCCTTTGCCTCTTGTTCTCTCAATTAAAAGACACAGTATAACAAAAAGCATATTCTGATTAGTATTCCACAAAATAACCAATGGCCTGAGCTTATTCTCCTCTCAACAGCTGAAAGGAAAAGACAGGAGCTAGACCCTTTTTATCATAAAAAGCTGTCCTTCTCTGCAGGCTAAGGTACATTTTTTTTATTATTTGTACACTCTTCCATTCACTCCAGCAGCTCTTTTGACTGTAAGAACTACTTATACCTGCAAGACTAACAAAAGCTAACTTTTAAAAGTTGTTCTCGCTCTCTCCTTTGCCAGTACCTCTTGACCCAGCTTCCTCTGTCTCTCTGGAATTAAATGAAAGCCATATGCTGAAAACATGTAACTTGAACACTCTTCCAACATTAGCAACCCTATGACTTGCACCAACAGAGCAATGCTTAGAGGAGAAACCAGCTACTGTGGTATCATCTTTTCACAAGCACTGCATGCAGCCTGACCTACCGCCGGTATGCAGAAGCACAGAAAAATAGTTCTTGGAGACAAACCTACCAAATATTCTGATGGATGTTCCTCCCCCTCTCCCAAAAGACAGCTAATTGTAGGACTCTTTTGAAGAAGAAGAAGAAAAAAAATTCCCATGTTTATAGAGAGAGAGGTAAAAACAATAGTCTATTTATGGTCTGACTGAAACTATCCATGTAGACAGAAACACCTACTGCACCTTGCCAGATTTATTTTCTGACATCAGATGCAAAGCAATAATGTCCGAGCATGCAGTTTGAAAAGGAGACAGGCTTTAACAGAAAAGTAGAACAAACAAATGCTTCAATATGCTCCTTCTCAGCTATACAGTCCAACAGCACAATGACTGCTGAGAAGTATAAATGCGTTCTCACACAAAAGAACCAAGAAAACTAATCCTTTCATATCAGAAAGCTCTGGCCAAACTGAAATCCCTCATTGTCCGGATGGATTTAATCATAAACAAATTCCTAAAGAGAAGTCATACAAGAGCAGGTTGTGTCTTTTAGAAGGTTTCTTTCCTGTGTTAGCAGACAGCCACTTTAGGTCTGCTCCCTACATCATAAAATTAAAGTCCATTAAAAAAAAAAAAAGGCGCTATATTATTCTATAGAAAATGGAAAGCAAACTCCTATCAGGTGCATAAACACTTACTCTTTTGAAGTGCTGTTCCTAAATAGTGAAGATTGCACATAACCTCCACTTCTACTAGAGGTGGTGGTAATGTTGGTGATACTCTCAGAAGTTTCATCAGCTGCATCCATTTTTAAAGAACATTAACAACTTTCATGTTATAGTAACTCCAACAAGTAAACATATTTTTAAAAAACAAACCTTTTTTTTTGGCTGAAAAATATGACTAGAGAAAACAAGAGATTCCTTATATAGGCTGGTACTAATGAATTTGCATAACTATCTGGTCATTATTACCTATAATTCTTCCTCTGTGGTTCAGTGTATTTTAGCTACAGTTCCCAACCTGCTGAGAATGGATGCAGGTTCACTTCCCCAGAAGGTGATCAAAACACCTAATTTTCATTCAGTGGGAGCTTTTCTCACAAATGACTTTTTGCCTGAATGCCCTTCTCTAAAATCTCAATAAAGCTTTTCACAGGCAAAATTATCTTTTACCATTTATAGTTTCTTTTCTTTTAATTAATAACCCAGAATTTAATTGCAATGTGACATTTCAGAGGTGCAATTATAGTTTAATAAACCACACAGGGCATTTAAAGGCAAAGTGGCCTAGGTTTTCAAGTACTCTGCATTATTTGCATACTCTTTGACATGCTTTGTGGCTTAGTCTGATGTGGCTTTTCTAATTAGAAATAAACAAAGTTAATCATTCAGGAGGCAGTGGGAAAGGGAGAGTCAGAAAAATATACTGATTTTGCAGTTACATCTTAATTCCATGCAGTAATTTAGACATAATTTATCCTTCCTCCCCCCCCCAACAGATTGAAGAATTAGAGTAAGACTGACAAGGCAAAAAAAAATAAAACAGAGATTATACAAACGTTAAGACAGAAAAAAAGTACTGTTAATATTTATTTCAGAGACTGCATATCACCTCTGTTCACACTGACTTTTCTGAGCACTACCTTGTAGGGTTTCTTCCATAGCTAACAATAAACGCAATTAGTTAACCAGATGATTCAGAAAAGAAGAATTTGATAAAGATATCACCCAAGTTGTAAATGGAAGCTGCATGACTCATCTGTCACTTAAGAAAGTCTATGGTATCACTCTATTACTCATTTCCTAGTATTTTGGGACTATCTAACTTCAGTGGGGATAATTGCTTGGGAAAAAAGTACAATCAAATTATCTAGGAACAAGGTCAGATGTCCATACAACCCAAAGACTTCATTAAATAAAACAACTGTTCAGCTGCTGTCTTGCAGAAGCTCAGAAAAGATAAGGAAGCTGTGTGCAAGAAAAGATTTTGATACACTTCGTAGTACTGAGTGGGAAAAAAATAGTCATCCTAGTGAAGAAATTCTGGTTTAGGGTATGTAATTTAGCCTCCACTTTCAAACTGTACTATTTTCCAAAACAAGTTGCAATCAGAACTGTCAAGGTCTTTGGGTGCTCAATGCCACAGACGGGCATCTCAGGACCTTCTCAAAATGACTAACTTTGATACCAAGTTCTCTTGAAAATATGACCTTTTCCTACTTCAGACCACTGCTGAAGTCAACTGTTTTTACAACAAATATTTTTTGTGACGAGCCATGCTCTGAATGAGGAGAAAATGAAGAAAAAAGTCAATTCACTAAGGAAAATCATTAGCAATATGATCAAAAAGAGGAAAAAAAATGTTCTTTTTATTATTATAGTAGTGACAGAATAGGAAACAATAAATTATCTATTTTTTGTAGTTCTCCACTTACCCTTCTAGTAAAAATTTCCCTTCAGATGTTGACTTTCAAATATTATCTAAGTAAATTTCTAATTGTTCTTACTAAATGTGTGCAAATTCACAAGCTAAGGGTTCTTTGAAGCATGCAGTGTGTCTTCCTTCTTGCTGTACATACACACTAGGTGCGTTTGCTTTTATCTGACTACTATGTTCTTTTTCTTTTTGTATATTTAGTATTGTGTGTTCTTAAGTGTCTTGCTAGAATGAGCCCTCAAGGAATAACCATTACTCATTTGGTCTTCAACATTCTCGCTACTAATTTAGTAATCTCTACACAGAATTGCAAGGTAATGTTAGTTATGTTCAGCACTACACATATTATTCAATCTAAAGAAACCTCACAGTAATATACCAGAGCCTTGAAAGAGCTTTGTTTCACTTTATTTTTTTTTTTGGCTTTGTTATGTTACTCTCATTTAAAGAAGAACATTTCAAATGCAGCAACTTCAAATCCACAGCTGCTAGGAGGACTATAGAAAAGCCCCTGACTGCCAGTTGCCTACCTTATGCTTGAACTGGGAGACTTTCTTTTGCTAAATTCCCATGAAACTTTTAATGAAGTACTTCGTTCAGAAGGTAGTCAAAAGTGGTTGACATTTTTACAATGAGAGAACAATCCCCAGTTCCAGTAAACAGAAAATATTCGCTGTATGTGCTCATCTTCCCAGCACCTGTGGGAGCTGCTACCAAAGCAGATGGCCAAGAGGAGGATGAAAAGACGATGGATGAAGGAAAGAAGGAACCAGACGGACAAGCCAAGATGGTATTCATCTAATTCTTCATGGTTCTTTTTTCCTGTTTCCTCCCTTCTGTCTTCTGTCTGTTCCAGTCCGAAAATCATTTGCCCTTCTTCAGGACACATTACAATTTTACAGGCAAACTAAATGAACGTATTAATTCTGCTTTTATAGGGCTCCAAATAGCGAGCAAAATAAATGTTCATTTATAACAGCAAAAATGCAAACAAAACCTTTTTATGCCTGCAACAAAATGGGTTTTCTGATTATGTGATTCTCCCATCCCATAAGAACAAAATTGTTTCACAACAATTCAAACATCTCTGAATTTATCTTCCTCAATGCCTGATTACCCCTGCATTTTACCTCTGTTTCTCAACTGCCTTACTCCGTTCCTGAAACCTGTTCTAATACACATGTAAACCATTACTAAAAAGCATATAATTAGACTTAAATCAATAGCTGGGTATCTGGATTGTGCAGCAGCAAAAGTCAGGCAATTCCACAGAAATAGCCCCTGAGGAATATCCTCTGCTGCTCTACGAGGTTTTAGATTTTACTTTCTGCATTTTGACTGATTAATAAAAAATGTACCTTGGCATTTTTGCTGCTTATAATGCAAAAGGTTTGCAACATTCAGCAAGATTCACTCATATTTGCCCAATATTTCTAATACAAACACTGCCTTAAATTTTCTGAATTACAGCAGCAGATTTTTATTAGGCTTTTTTCCCTCTATTGGTAAAAGCAGTAGCTATTTAATGTTTTTTAATAAGAATTAAAAATCTGTTTATTTGATTTAATCAGCTCATTGAGCATTCTCTTTGTACCTCTAATCCCTTGAATGAGGATGTCAAGTCATGTGATAGCACATAGCCGTGACAATAATCTCAGGAGATTTTCCATCGCTGCCATTTATAATAAGTAATGCATTTTAGTGCTAAATAGACAGCTATACTCATTACAGGGGAAATCTACTCCTTCCCATGCATAAGAGCAGCAGCGAGCTTTGGGTAAGGAATTATGGAGGCCTTCAAGGTAGAGAACCCATTTTCAAAGTGGCAGGTGGCTCTGTAGCCCTCCACAAACGCCCTGCCACTCCATCACCTCTTTTTCTTCAGCCCCTAGACTAAAGAGGAAATGATAGCTGCCTCTTACTCAGTTTACCTCCAGAGCATCCTTCTGTCATACCACATTCAGAGGCTGGAAGGGACACAGCACTCTACTCTGGCATTGAGTATGAGCACTACGGGACCTACCAGGAAAAAGAGCCTTCCATACCCAGTTATGGATAGCTTTCAGCATATACACGCATGTGGTCGTATATAGCATTAGACTCTGAATGAATGTCTGCATGCCTAAAAAACATGCCCATTTTTACCTCAGAAGTGAGCACCTTCAATTAGCCATCCCTGAAAAAGTAACTCTTTTCAGAGGTGTTGAGTAGTAGCTCTAGCAAAGGCTGCCGGAACCTCAATCAGGACAAACCTATTTTAGCTGTTTCAATATAATTTTAGTTTCTCGCACTCAAAATTGAATATTGTTGGCCACAATCCATAGATACACATATCTATGAGCTAGGTTACAGAAAAATCTGCTACAACAGCAAAGAAATTTTTTCATCTGGAGATGCACACGTGGGCCATCCCACTTGTCATACATACTTTTTTTTTTTTTAACACAGAGTCAGTTTCTTCCCACTCCAGTCTCCCATTCACTACAATTATTTTCCCTGATACTCACCCTGCTTTTCTTCACGAACTCATCAGTGCCTGAAGTTGCACTTCATGACCAATAAAAAAAAAAAAATCAGCAACATGCTGCAAAGGATTGTGCAATGCTGACTAGCATTCATTTGAATGACGTGTCCACTCAACAAGGCAGGCAAAAAGTCAACAAGGTTACCATGGATTGCTCAGTCATTCTGTCTCTGGAGAACTACACAATCATTTCAAGTGAGGAAATTTTTGCCTCTTTTCTTAACTTACTGAGACAGGACAAGTTGAGCCATTACCTCTTCTACCTCATAGAGAGAAGACTTCGCTTTCCCACTAAATTGCAGCTCTGAACTCTCAAAGAACAATGAAAAACCAGACTGCCACCGCTAACATAGAAGGACCATAAAGTCCTTCAGGGTGTACCACTGTCAGATTTGAACTGCATTTTGTTATTTTTTTCAAATGCAGCAGTTACTTGCATTTGTAACACTTTTCTGTTCTTTTACACTTGATCTTATGTGGGACGTGGCTGCCTTTAACTACACAACTGAAAACGCTTCTGGGATTTCTGTTGAAGCTTAAGTCTGCTGCCATCATTTGAACATGCATATTTAAGTTTAAGCTTTACAGCTGCAGAAACACTGTGCATATCAATCACAAAATTCCCTTCTCAAAGAAGCAGCACAATATAACCTCTGTGAAGTGACTAGGATCCTTACTAATTGTCAGCCTGAGGTAGTAGGACAAGTTCTGTCCAGCTATGTGTAGAGGAATAACATATTCCTTAAATGCAGCAGAGTTACCTGAGAGTCTTACTCACTGACACTGAGATAATATCACAACCATAAATAGCAGCAGATGAGACAGCACTGTATATGCAGTGATGCTTACCTGTCTGTGCTAGAGATGGCTCTGATCTAAAATATGTACTAGTACAGAACTAAGTCTGAAAAACTGTGATATCCAAATTCCCATTGACTTCTCCTAGAGATAAATCTCAAAGGCTGCAGAATCAGACTCATATTTTTTTTAGGCAATAAATGGATATTTTTAAGTCATCATTTGCTAACCACATGATCATATCGCCCAAAGCAGGAACCAAGGATACTACAAAGCAGTTCCCAGCGGAAGGCTAATTTCCATACCACTTTTTTTGAGTGACATTTAATCCTTGCTCAGGCATCGGACTGGAACTTGACTTTGATCTGATGTTCTTTCCAGGGAAAGCATCTTTGAAGAGTACACCCCCTTCCTTCTGCACAGGCAATTGTACTGACTAGAAACAACTGTAGCTCCCCACCAGAGGTGGTTCAGGAACTCATTCACTATTGAGAGAGGTAGGTTGGAAATCAGCTTGGGACCCTGAGTCACTCCACTAACTAAAGACACCTCCTGGTAAAATATTCCAGGCTCCTCAAGCAACAGAGAAAAATCACGAACGCAATTAAAGACAGCTCCTTGAGCTGTCAATTTAACCATGATGTAGTCTAATAAGAGTGGAGTATCTCACAGGTACCTGTTGTACCCCCTCAAAAGAACAAACACATATGAGAAACTTGAAGGTAACAAATTCAAGTGGGTAAAAGTGACAGACACCAGGGTTGCCTTGTGCAGTACAGCGTGCAGAAGGGGTAGCTTTTTCCACCAGCTGTAATGAATTCTGTGTAAGCACATTAACAAGCCACTTGCTTCTATTCTGATTTATCTTTGCCATCAATTAGATAACTTTTATTTATGCCTTAGGGCTGTGCTGTGTTGGCACTTGCTGTGCACTGTTCCCTCAGTGAATTTATTAGCCAAAGATGTAATTTAATCAGTGATTTCAATTTACCACTGGGCAAATCACATTTACCATCATTATTTCCAATAATACTGTTTTTAAACAATGTGGTGCTTTGTTGTGTCTCACTTTTAAATAGTGTCTTCAGTACTGTCAGTCTGGTCACATTAGGCCTCAATCTGCGTAAAAGAATGTGTTAGTTCCCCCAAGGAGTAACTTGCTATTTTTCCACAGGATACCACATATCAAAAATATAATAAAAATTTAAACTAATGCTTCTGGACAGTTGCTTGTCTACCTTTTCCTGCCTGTTCCCATAGATCCTAAAAAGCATTCAGATACAAAAGATCATCATATTTGCACTAATGATTCAATTACTTTCATGCCTCAATTACAATTCTGCTACTTTCTGTATATTGGTCCCAATGGTTTCAACAAAATATCTCAAGCGAAAGCAAGCCACCAGATCAACTAAACCTGTGTGAGCAGTGTAAGAGTGACAAAAGGCAGAGAAGCCACGGCTCTGTTTGAGCTCTTTCTCAGCAACCTTTTATCATTACTTTATGAAATCAACATTCCTTGTGAATCATGGGCACATCTAGCGCAGCAGCTGAAGTAGCCAAGGAGCAGTTACCATAATAAGCGTACCATCTGATTTCCATGGATATCCCATTTGATTATGCCAAAGAGCCCCTCAAGTGGCTCATACTTTGTAGTAGCTGCAGCAGGAAAGACTGCGAGGCTCCCACCTATGGATGCGGCTAACAGTCTACCATGGGGAACGGACTGCAAAAGTGAGAAGGGCCCTAATGTCACAACAAAAGAAGTCCCTATTAGGGATCCTACAGGCTCCGCAAAAACGGAAACCGACTTCCTCAGAGGTTTTCTTGGCCTATAATGCTGAAGACCTGTGTTTGCGGCTTAAGGGTACTTCCTTGCCATCCTTAAAGTCTTAATTCCTTTATTACCTGCTTTTCTGTGGTGTGGGGAAACAAGGATTGTTATGATTTTTTAAATACATAAATAAAACAAAACCAAGGGAAGACTTAAGAGTTTTCCATGGTTTTTAAGGTGCAGGCCAATCTGAATATCTGACAGTTTTGCATATAAGCTCAAGGCACCAAGCAAAAGGTGCTGAAACAATGGTCTTCAGAAGAAAAGAAAGAAAAAACAAGGAGATGAATGGTGAAAGATAAACAAGCAATGAATTAATTAGCACTTCAAAGATGTACTCACTTATTAAAAATAGGTTCTCTCATTCCAACCATTCATGATTCTCTTTAGTTGATATTAAAATGAAACCATTAATTACAGATTATTATTTCTAGATAATTTGGTATGTGTATAAACACTGTAATTCAGATGTCGAATATCAGGCTGTTACTGAACAGTATTTTGTGTTTTACTGGTTGTGTTGTTTAAACATAATTTTTACTGTGTTTTTATATACTCTGCTTAGGGTTGAAAGTTAACATTTTTTCATTCAGTTCTAGAGAATATGGACTTCCTTAGAATTACTAGCTGATATGGTTTATGGGTCTCAAAAATCTCATATGAGAAATCAACCTCTGTGAACAGCAGTATTTTGTATCCATATTTTTTCCCGAGTAGAGACTGTTAATAGCAGCAATGAACTTGATGAGTCAAAGTATTTGTAAGTATTAGTCGCTATTTGTTCTGCAATTTCGTTCTTCACATACACATTTATAATTAGCAAGAATTATGGAAAGCAAAGAAAATCTAACCCCTTTGGTATCGTAACTGGAACATGCTTTTCCTGAGGTTCAAAAGAGGTTTCTTAACATGGTACAGACAACTGCAGATGAAGAATCTCAGTTCTTCAAACTAGAGAGACAGATGTTGAAATTCATTCTCGGAACATGCATGTTGCCTGTAGATGAGACTTGATACTGCAGGTCTCCACCCTTTCAAGTATATGCACTCACACCCCAATGGCTTCACAAGGCTCAGTCATATTACTTTAAATAACCCGGGTCAAATCCTCGGATGTAACAAGCTGCTTTTTTGGCAGGTCAATGGAGACAGATTGTAGGCAGACCGTCCCACCTGACATAGCTAACCTTTACCTCTCTATCATCCAACATAAGAAATATTTAAAGGAAATAAGATAATACGGTCAGAGCTCTGTTTCACTAAGTATTGTAGTCAATTTATACACAGAACAGACTCAAAACAAGACTGTACTAGGCCCCCATCGGCACAGACTTTCATCAGAATCAGGAGCATTTTTAAGCAGCTAGAAATCCAGGCCACTGTCTTTACTTGTTTTTGTCAATGGCTTTGCTTATCTGCCTGCTGTCATCTCCAACCTGCAGCACATTTGCAAAATGAATTAAGGTCCCAGGTTACTATTCTGTGCAATAATGGAGTAAAATGAACTTTCAGTTGCATGGATACAATCCCATGGAAGATCCTTTAAAGTGAACTAAAGCCAAAGGGGCAAGAATGAAAATCCTTACAAGCCCTCAGAGGACAAACCAAGATACTTTCTGAAGCTTACTCCTTAGTCCACAGTATGCCAAATGGTGTAATGGACTTCTGCCTGATTTGCTACAAATTTAATTCCTTACCTGACCTTTTCTTTCATCTGTAACACAACAAAAATAAAGTTCTTTACAATATATTTAATATACGCTAGCACTCCTCTTCCTATTGAAAAACTAAATAATTTAAGCGAACCTAGTACATAGTATAGTCGTGTTGTATTTAAAGAAGGAACACTGAATTAAACAAACAAACAAAACAAACAATGACAAGAAAAAAACCCAGCCTCAGAGCTTTCCAGATATCCAGATGGGTCTATGAGTTGGGCAGTGAAACCTTCCTGCTTTATTTGCCTTCAGAAGTCAGAAGACAGAGGCATACTACCAGACAGTATAGCCTGAATCATCTCGGTGCTAAGAAATAAGAAAGATTGGGCATTAGTGTTTTCGGAGGTGTTATCACAAAAAATAACCCTTTGTGCTTCATCACTGCACTGAAAATTACATCCACAGAGATAATTATGGTCTGAAGCTCTCAGAGGAGTGAAAATAAATTATATTCCATTCTCAGGAAAATTTGGCCAAGAGAGTCCACTGTTGATCAAAGGTCCTAAGTATTTAGGGTTTGCACATACACTAGGAGTTATCTGAGGGAACTGCATACAATGCTAGTTAAGCCAATAAAGTGTGGACTAGTATAAGGTTATCCACTTCTGTACTCAAAAAATGAAAATGCTTACTCAGAAGTCATCAAAATGGAAAGCTAACACAGTGACTCAGGAGCTAAACAGTTCATGACTTTCACCTGTATGCTGCCTTTTAACTTATACATCTCTAACACAATTACCAGAACAATAACACATTGCAGGGCAGCACGAACCTTTCGAGGGCATGAAGAGCCGTTATCTCCCACTGAAGACACTGGGACTCGGCAGCACTCTGCACCTTGCAGAATCTTGCCTGCAAGTTTCAATTAAAGCCAATGGGAACTGGACTATCCTAAGACCATCCTCCTTGGATGGTTAAAATACAAAGGCATCTTTGGACAGGGATGCAGTGAAAAAGCTCAGATCCATTTTTGATGAGAGGAATGAAGAGAAGCATCTGTTCAGATGAAGACCAAATACACTCAAAATACAGTCTCAGTCTGCCAGAAACAGAATATATGAAGACGGCACACTTGCTTCTAGATTACTTTTTGAATATGTTACTGCAAAATGAAAAACCCAGCAAATTAATTTCCTTGGAGGGTATCCAAAAACTTGGGCCCCAAAGGGTGAGACCAAGAAAACAATAAATGTTGTCTGTAAAAAGTTCTTTGTAAAGACGTACAAAAAGGAAGCTCAGCCTAAATTCACCATTTAGGTGGTGCCATTTAGAGGCGCTTCTTCCAGCACTCTTCTGTGGCCTGTATCAACCACATTATTCTCAATAAGATAAGGATGCCTTCATATGTGTTTCATTTGCTGTAATAGTCAAATCTGGTGATGCTGGAAAACCTTTTCAGGCACATGACCTTCCTTTACATAACTGCAAGTCAGCTCTTGTTTACAAGTGCTGGTATTGTGTTATGTTGGTATCATTATCCATAGTATCTGCAGCATCAATTGCATTATAGAACTAATTTTTTAATGACTTTTTTAAACTAAAATTCTCTTTGCATGATACTACAAAAAACTCTCCAGGCAAAATGCTATCGGCAGTTTTAAATTTTTCCAACCTATTATTACTATTAGTACTTCATATTTCTGCCACAATTCGCTAGTACCCAAGTGTTATATAAACAGTAATTAATTAGGTTTTTCAACATGTTGGTGAGGTACCATGGCTATTATTTTCATCATACCAAGAGATTAAATGACTTGTTCAAGGACACAGAAACAAACTGGAGATTCAGATGGAAGATTTGAATCCTAGGTTCCTGCTTTTAATGGAGACAAACACTTCCTCTCCTTTCACCGGAGAGAAGCCATCATAAAAATTTTAATGAGTAATCTGTTAAACATCTAATAGTGCATTACGCAGACTATCAGTATCAACGTGCATAAATACATGATCTCCAATCATTTCATCCTCACTCCAAGACAAATAACTTCAACACTAATGAAAAAGAAGATGTATCAGAAAAAGAGATCAGAGGTTAACTGTTATCACATTAAATTCTAAAAATATGCTCACCTTTAACACTTCATGACAGATGCCAGAAAAGCAGACAGAATCTGTCACAAGGGAACAAAAGATGCTAATTTGCAGATAAGCCAACTATAGTCTACAGTAATAAAGTCAGTTCTTGTTGTTTCTTAATAATGAGCTGTCAGATGGCAGGACTATAGTATCGTTTGACACCAAACTACTTCTCACAGAGAGCCACAGAGTTGCGGCGAGACTCGCCTCCTTCACTCCATCGGGAGATTTCAATTCCATTACTTATAAAACGGAATCCAATTTTCTACGTAGTACAAACCAACTTTGAAACCTTCAATGTAATTCTATGGGGTGGGTGAGCAGGAGGGAAACCACTTCATAGGCAAACAAAATCACTTTACTAGATTATGATTCCTCACAAATAGACTCCCTACTTTGCCTGGTACCCTCTCTCTTTTTCCCCTTGCCCCAGGGCACAACACAGTACTGTGCAGCATATTGCCTTATGAATCTTCTTCAAGTACCCAATTATCCTGGTGCACCAGACTTGTCATTACCGTGACAGCTGCGTGCAGTACGCAGTACATGCTGTCAGAGGTGAAAGATTGTACACAGGCATCCTGCATTTCCATTACAATGTGGAAAGTGAAGGGGACGGAAGAGACAGACACAAACACACACACCCCCTCAACAAACAACTTTGCTAAAGATGCTGATTAAAAGCAGAGGTTAAGATAATTTTTCTAAATGGTAATGTAATTGCCAGACATTCTAGTGCTGTCTCTGCCTCCAGCGAAATTCCTCCTGTGTATTTTTTGTCATGATAATCAACGAGGTAAGTACATTTTGAGCACTTTTAATGGAGTTGAATAAAACAGTCCATCAACCTGCAGTTCCTCCACAAGGAGAATTAAGCTTTCTATTTTGTTCCTCTGACTAGTTTTATTCTTTTTAAAAAGTAAATATCCCATCACTACTCACACACAGAAACCCACCCACCCATAAAACCCTAAGGGCTGTCAGGGCAGTAATTGAGCTGTGCTGGCTCATATAGGCTCCCAGGTATAGGAAAGGGTATAGAAGTGATACAGGACACGTGCCCTCTAGGTGAACAATACCAGCTGAGCGCAGAGATCTGACCCAGGACACATCTGGAAACTGCACTGTGATGGATCAAAGCTGGCACTCACATAGCGGGAGGTAACTGACATCACCCCTCTGAGCATAGGTTCATGCAAGGTGACATACGCCCTCAGTTCCCACTAATGTCAATGAGAATGGTACCCTGCAAGCATCATGGTCAATACCTCACGGGATCAGGCCTTTAAGGACAAATACGCAGCGCAGAGTGGTGGTCACACTTCGTAAGAATGTGCTGCAGATTTTCTAATCACACACAGTGTTCAGCACTTATGTTCTGCATCTCACTTCCTCCTTTCTGAATTATCCCCAGCAGGCCCCTTACCAATTCTCCATGTGATCATGCAGTTCATTACAGCTGTAAATATAAACATCCTTTTTTCACAACCTATCATTATTAGGAAACCATATGGGAAAAAATATCCAGATTAACAGTAGACATACTGAGATTTCTTTTTCCCTTAGTAATGGATTTTCTATTTTAAACCAATGAATAATAAGCTTGCAGAAATAAACAATTACATTATGCATAGCGAAGACAGTTAAAGATTCTTCCTGAAGACAAGCAGGCAGAAAAGGCTGTGTAATTCAAATAACTCATCATTCAAAATTAATTTCATCTACATCATTAGAGTCAAATGGAAGCAACCTGAAACCTCTGGTCAAGTATTCTAATACCAGCAATTGAGGAGATATATCTTCACAGTCTGAAATCAAGGAGAAGGGGAGCAGCTGTGGAGATAGAAGGGAAGAAAACGGAGAAGTCCCATCTCAGCTTTGCAAAGTGGGAATGAGGTGTTTATTACTCAGCATCAGCTGCTTGCTTTTTATGGGATGATATAAGACACGAAGCTCCTGAACAAGATCTAGAGTTAATACCCTGTTCAGACACTCAGCACATCTGTCTAGCTAGAGGACCTGGGAGGATGAGGTTACGGGGAGTCAGTGTAGCCTAGTGAGATGCCTTTTGCTCAGCTCTGTGTGTAACTAAAGGACAAACTTTGGCTCCTTGAAAGAGCTATACGAAAGACTGCTCTCTGAAATCAGTGTCCTATCACGAATCACGAAAGTGTTGTTCTCACGTTTGGAAAACACCACTGCTTACAGGACAATAAGCAATCAGACAAACAATTTCACTCTTCAGAGTTAATAACACAGAAGACATAATAAAATGGGTAGACAAGGCATAAGCACTGAAAGGTAAGGATTCAGAGAAATGTTAAAAACATAGGAATTAAAACACTTACTCTTCGATACCAAACATCTACTCTTTCATAACTTTGCTCCACTGCAAAGACTGAGGAGCATGACTATTCACCTTCTAAGCGGTGCACTCGCACCAATTTCAACAACAAACTTAAGCCTGTTTGAAAAAAGATTTTTGGAGAATGGGTGGGAATGATTACAGTGACATAAGGGAGTGGAAAATGGGGGAAAAAAGGAAAGAATAATAACAGTAACAATAACAGAGTGAGCTCTAAAAAGATGAACTTAATACTCGTGTCTTATCTTGTAACAGCAGCTCTGACAAAAATCAAACCCAGCAGTTAATCTGACATATATAAAATACGCATAATTTTACTAGTTATGAAGAGTGCAGATGTTTTATAGCAGAGGGTTATAAATTTCCATATGGTTTAGATTATTATAATATCTTTTAAAATTTAGAGCAAGATAACAAGCAAAGGTAATCCTCCTCTCTTTGATAACGACATTTTTCTATGTGAAGTGAATTGCTTTCATTGAAATGATGCACTATCTTTTTTTTTTTTCAAAAATTAATACTTATAAAAATTTACAAATACGTGGTTTATCACACATTCTTAAAGTAAACATCCTCTTATGAAGCTGCAAGGTCAGAGGCATAAAATGTATACATGATCATGTTAGCAGTAAGCAGGAGCTATAAATATCTTCATTACTAATCTTCCTCCCAAGCTCCTTTCAATTTGTTAAAGTTACTGAACCTTCTTCATGCTGTTGAAGCTTTGTAAATGGGAGCACTGCATGGTCAGAGAATGTGACAACTTTTCAGTCATAGGATATGCTTCATAATACCTGGACAGCATCTTTGAGAAGGTTGAAGGAAGGCAGAGAGATCTAGTGTTCAGCTTTTTAAGGGCATTTTTTGATCAAGTTCTAGTTTGTCTTAGCTCTGCAGAATGACTCTCATGCTCCGGATTTCTTTTTTTTTTTTTTCTTCCCCATCTATTTTCCCTCTTGGCATTTTGGTATTTCTGAATGTTAAATCATCTGCAATTCTGGCTGTCAAAAAATAATTTTGATAGCCTAGGATTAATAGTCTTGAATCACATTGTGCATTTTGATAAATCTATTCCTAATGTGTTATGTAGGAAACCAGAGGTGCTAAACTCAACTTCCATTCTGAAAAGCAACACTGTAAAATTAGGGTATACACGTCTGAGCCTTTCCGAAAGGCAAAAATAATGTACCGTCTTGATTAACAGAAAGAGAAATTCAGAAATCACTTGGTGATAAAAAGATCAGTTTCCTTTAAAGGATGGGTAAATGGCTCACGGAATCTTTAGTCCTTTGCCTCTCTACACACACTTCTACCACCAAAAAGATACCACTCTGGGAGATGAAGACCTCAAGTTAGCAGAACTTGTGGGACCATTTGCAGTCCGTGGACCAATGATATCAGTAGGCTCTTCACATATACATCAATGAAGATGTATCACAGCTCCCTTTCAGGAAGTTTTATTTTAATTCTGATTAAAATTGAGCCTTTGATTTTGAAGGCAAGCATATAATCCCAAACCTGTACTTCCATTACTATTACCATCATTCAAATTACTAATTAAATTTTCAAGATCTAAAGTTATTCTTAAATTATACTTTAAAATTATTTAACACAACAAAAGCGATTCAGCAACAGAAATTATCACTTTTTTGATTTGAAGAAGGTAGGAAAAAAAAACCACGTATGATTAAATTTAAAAATATCTAAAATAGTATTTCCTCATTATCTCAGCACACCTGTAGGACTATATTGTATTCATACCTTAAGTTAGCGGTAATTATCATTGCTGTCAGCAGTAAAAATTACAAAAAACCTAATAGAGGTCAGTGAAAAAAGAAAAACAATTGTAACCAAGATGTTCTACTTCAGTAAAACTGATGGTGAATACCCTGCCTGCATAGCAAATTAGTTTGAGCCTTTCAAAATCCTGCTGTAGAACATGCAATGCTGGCAGACCATGGTGTTACTCAGCATGAGATGTCAGCTGTTCCAGCTGATCTTGTACCTCAACAACAGAAATGGCTACCTTTTTCTGACTTCCAAGTTCTTTTCCTCTAATCTGGTGTTGCATTTTCTTTCAGTATTAAACCTAAATAACATAAACCTACCCAACTGATAGCTTTAGGTCACACTCAGGAGACTGAGAAATAGTCTGAATGTTTGTAGAACCAAATATTCTAATAAACTGCGTATGTACAAATAATAAATTCTGGCTGAAATATCAAACTGTCAAAAACTGCCTCGCCCTACGCAGAATCCATCATCTGTTGTCTAAACAGTAAAATTCATCTCCCATAACAAGCACATCAGAGAATCATTAACTTCTGAACATGATGCTTGCACACCTAGAACACCTTTAAGTAACCAGCAATAGCCTGGTGGCCTAGCATGACCAAATTGCAAAAGTACTTACTGCCATGAAGGACTAACAGGTAGAGAGCTTCACCACCATCATATGCCACTGAGCCCAAATAAAGCAGTAACAATGCAAACTACTTGTATTAAGGGACCACAAAGAAAGGTTTAAAATGTGGAGTGCAATGGGTGAAGACTCAGCCAGAGCTGCTACCTGAGCAATCAACAGAAGGAGCTCTATACTGTGACAGTATGTGCCTTCAGATTGATGTAGCCATCTTGTACTACAGAAATTGGAAGGTTTTGTTCACTAAACCTATGGTGAAACCTACCTCAGGGTCAAAGTCTTCAAAGAAATTATTTATAAACCTGTAGGGAAAACACTGCTGCTACCTACTGCTTGGGATAACATCAGGCACTGAAATAGCCTTAATTTTTTCATCACAATATCATAATAATTTGAATTGGCAGAAGTCTGAAAAAATACTGAATGCAGCATCGTATTAGAAAAGCTTGAATATATTAGCAATGTAAATCTTCTAGAAAAATGCCTTCACACACAGACAGCCTTATAATTTCCAGCTCTTCTTCTCTTATGTGTCTTTTAATAATGTGGCATATTTAAACTGCCATGGGACAAAAACATTTATTAACAGAAATAATTAATAGCAATAAAGCTAGGGTAAAAGTTATCTTCCTTAACTGTGTTACAGAGCAGCAGTCCCCTGGTCTCGCCATGCCCAGACTCTCTGCTAAACTTGTGTATGAGCAGACCTACCAGTTTTCCTGATCTTCTCCTGCTCATCCTGACTTCCATCTCAAACCCTGCTCTACGGGATTGCACACACATGTCTGAAAAGATGGTCTGCTCCTTGCAGGGACACTCTGCATAAGCTCCCCATAATATCTTAATCTTCTAATGCAGGAGCATACAATAGTCCCTTATCAACACGATCGAAACAGGGGGTGCGGAAGAAAAAGAAGAAATTGCTCTATCAGTAGAATTTCTCTCTCCAAACTATGTCTATGTTCTCCACATTTCTTTTCAAAGCTTTTTAGTACATCGTTCTGAGCAAAGATATTCTGCATTTGTTTCTATCAGACTGACACTTCAGAATATTTACAGAGGCAAAAAAAATGCAACCCCACTTGGTGCAACTGATAGGCAATAAAAGTAAAGATCATTTATGAATTTTGGATCCAATCACAGCAAATTGCTAAGATGACTGACATAAACTAGGACATAGCTTGCTTGGCATTTTAAGATTTTTTCCCACCCTGTTTACACTAAACAGCAGAAAAGTCTTTAGCATTTAAAGAATGCTAAAGTTGTCCAGGAAACTGTTCTCAATTTAAATTCTATTGCCATTTTAAAAAGGAGAGGCGGGGGTAGAAGATGAATTCTCTGTATCAGAGGAATTACATCCAACAAATGGCAAAACGAATTGTGATATGTAGCACGCATTGCCCAATTGCTTTTCAGTCACGGCTTGGGGCCAAGCATTGCTTGTCTATTTGTTTCACACTAACAGCCGGACACACTTATTCATGGTAAACTGCCTTCCTAATGAATTATGCTTAACAACATAATTTATAGAGCTTCTCCAAAACCAAAATGGAGACACTACAGAAACCTGAAATGCATTACAGGCAGAGACCAACTTTTGCATCTTACAAGGGCCCACACAACAGAGGTGTGCACAGCGAGCACTTCTGGCCATGCAAGAGGAGATGGGCTGTGCCAGTCCTCTCCAAATGTGGGGAGGGAAGACAAAAAGCCTTCTAGCAGGGCTTTCGTCAGCATGGGGCTACACGAGGAACCACACACAGCTGCAGCACAGTGCAGCAGTCTCCAAGACAAGAGGCAGATGTATGAGCTTCGCTCTCTGGTATGTGGGGTCACAGACTGAAAGGAAGGCCAGTGCCATCCTTCAAACCTGCAGGATATCATCCTAGCTTGGGAGAAGCTGGACACAGAAGCATGTCTCATATGTACGAGGTCAGGCAGCACTGAGATGAAGCTGTGCATTTGAAACAGTTTGCAGCTGATGTAGAAATGGTGCTGCAGAGGTCTTGTCACAGTGCCCATGCAGGCACTGTATGTGTCTTAGCCACAGTCCTGAGTGATGTTGCTTCTGGTGCGCACTTCCCCTTGGGGGTCTAACACGCTCTCTCTCCCCTCACGTCCGTGCATACTCCTACTTCACTGCGGTCTGTAATTTAAAGATATACTTTAAGACATAATATCTGACCATAAAAGAATATGGCAACTACTCAGCTTTCCCAAACACATTCTTCACGTTTCAGAACTTCACCTCAGTTACACATGGGGAGCTGAGGTGTAGCTTCTACTCTTTTGCAAGCGAGAAAATTTACTAATTTGCAACAGTAATTGTTACGGGGTCTTTAGTTAATAATTTTAAGGATATCATGATAGCATAGAGACTATTATTGTCAAAACAACCTGAAGTTGTCAAGGCATCTTTATTGGTTGCTGCTGAGTACTCAACTCTGAGTCCTTCAAAATAAATTCAACACAATTCATTAGCCATCTACTAAATAGCAATGTTGGAAATTTCTCATAGCTCAAAATCTTCCAATAGAATGACTTTTTTATTTTTTTAAACAATGTGGACAGTGGTACATGACTTTTAGTCTTTGCATACGCTCTGGATAGGGGTAATGCTCAGTGGAGGTCTCTTTTTCCAAGCGTTATTCTCTAAAAATAACTCAGAGAGACAGCAGTAGCCTAGAAGATCTATTAGAAGTACTCCTTTGTTACACCTACAGTAGTAAATTTTACTGTGCCAAGGAATGTTCCTAGGTACCTAACCTTAGCTGTCTCTACTACTAAATCCCTAGAATATGCTTCTGGGCTGTGATGACCAGTGTGCTCCCCACCACTTTCCTGCCACAGTTCACGGGTCAGTATACTCTAGAGACTGTTCCTGACAGGCAGTGTGCCTACAGCCATGCTGCCTCTGCTTTGGAGGACATGAAAAGAGTGTGAAAATGTATTATGAGTGTATGGATATACCATAACAGATTTTGGCATGTTTAATTTAGTAATGACAGTGTGTGGCAGTTCTAGCAGATCCCAGAGGTTGATTCAAATACGCTCAGATCAAGCTATTAATAGATACTATGATCAGCAAAAGATAAATGTTTTAATTTTTTGAAGTACATGTTTACTTCCGCACAGCTGGTGTGTCTAAACGGCTGCCAGAAATGAAAAGATGAGACACAAACCATTACTAAAGAAGTAAAAATTACCAAAAATTTGCAGAAAATTTAGAGAAACAGTAAGTGCATTAAACTATGTTTCTGGGCTCAGACAGTGAAGTTTTATTTGCAAACGTAGTTAAGTTCCTACAGTGGGAAAACATCACTTGAGGGTAAAGATCTTCGTAAACAGAAAGGAGGTTCCTGCAGTAGCAATCTTTGTATATTGTGGATACACAACCCAAGAAAAAAGTGCATTGCGCTTGTCTGGAATAAACCAACTAATGTAATACAGTAATTGCCATGAATTTAAGGTCACTACTTTCCAAGCACTGAGTGAAAATGACTGGTATAAAAAAACCCAGAGATTCAAGTAGTGTGCAACTCTGCTGCTACCAGATGTATACTGTCTGTGTTATTTGCTTGTACTTTAAGATATAAAGGAACTTTTGTTCTTCAGAAGAAAGGGGAATTGGCAACATTCCACATAACGCTCTTACGTGCTGCACCTCGGGGGTCCGGCCAGTAACTTTATTTTGCTTTTGTTTTGTCTTTACATAAGGGTCTCCATATGCTTTACCAACACATCCACATGCCTTTTCTTTGTGCTTCCAAATAAAGAATTTTGAGCGTTCTTTTTTTAACTAACAAGGATTTTGTTAACATTTATCTCGTGCGAAATAAAAGCATGAAATGGAAATTTAAAAAAAAAATCTAACCAGCTTTCTTTTCACCTCTGGATGACCACAAATGGCTAGTCTTTTGCTACCGTTCATAATACTCAGAAGTCAGTTCTAATACTTGGAAGTGTACCACATGATCATATATTGTAGGGAATCTGGGAGAGAGCCTTCTAAACGTTATGTCCTCAAAATACATGGCTAAATTCCTCTTCCAAGAACATATAAACAAATTGAAAAAAGCATATATGTCAGAAGAAATATGGTATACAATTTCGCTTGAATGTCTGTCTTTATACACATTGCTTTGCTAAAACTTTAAAAGCAGGCCTTAAGAAGTTACCAGTAACTACTATATTGCAGTTTAATACATGCGAGTGTACTTTTTTTCAGGTCACTCATCTGCTATTCCTCTTTTTTTTGTAGATTTGTGGACTACTACTAAATAAAACAATGGAACGGAATAATCACAAGTAAAATTCCTTTCTCTTTCAAGGTCTCACTTTACTACAGCCTCTTACTTAAGTCCATCCTAATAATACCAGTTCGGACACAGAGGGGGAACTGTCACGGGGATTTTAGAATTTAATATGGGGAATAAAGATGCAAGATGGGGGAGACAGACCTTCCTGTATGGAATAACATCTCATTGTATAATTTGGGTTCCTGTTTTCCACATCTCTGAAGTCCTCCTGTTCTCTATCCTTTGCGGTTTGTTTTGATGTTTTGGGGTTGTTTTTTGATTTGGGGTTTGCGGGGGGGGGGGTATTACAATTCCTATACACACAGCATTTAGTCATCTTATTATCCAAGTGACATTTCATATATTTATGTATATGTGTGTATAGCCACTGAAAGAGTTAGATAATATGTATAAAAAAAAAAAAAAAAAGATTGCCTTACTCATACGTGGTGAATGTCTGCAGCTGGTCATCCACACACTTAACAGCAGTAACTCTTGTAGACAGAAATGTTAAAATGCCAAGACTTTTTCTCTTGAATCATAATATCTGATCTTTGCTACTGTAGACGAGCCCTTACATTACATATCCTGTTTCAGTCTGTCTGCATTTTAAACATATTCTTTTAAAAAGTTAAACCCCCTGCACATTACATTTACTTCATAGAAAAATGCAAATAATACATAAGTACACAGAATATGACTTAGTATGACAGATAGATACTTATTTTATTCTAAACATACAGTCATTTCCTTGTGAGTTTTCCCTTCTCATGTTGTCCTCTCCAGGATACTTCGATGGAAATGGAATATAAGCCCCACAAAGTCATCCTCACTGAGTAATATGACTTTGTAAACTGAAAGCTGGATTAGGTAATCAGGTAGCTACACTGAGAGATAAGAAAAAACCAAGCGAGTTAATAACACTTGGAAATCTTCACTGTGCAAGTCTGAAAGCAAAGAAATCACCATCACAAGGAAGCACCTGCAAAACTAGATTATTCTTGCAATGAAAACACACAGTGTATCTGTGCAAATGCTTTACGCCTCATTTCCCTTACAACGTTGATGGGTGCTGGCAAAGTCTCTGCAACCTTATAAAAATAAAAATGCGACCAAACATGCTCATGTTCAGACTAGCCATAAGTCAGTACAGCTCCTGCCCACTAATTTTATCTACAGTGACTGCCAGGAAGCTTGTGAGGTCTATCATAACAACAAGGACATGTTATCTCTCTTCCCTCTGCCTTTCCTCATCAGATACTCTGTCTTAAAGTTTTGTTAGTCCTGTCCCACCAGCCACTAATTTCTGTAAAATCTAGCACTTTCTGGTCACCACAAGAAAGTGCAACACGAAATGTGATGCTGCTTGTGCCATTACAGTAGCAAAGAGGTGACCTTGCCTCTTCCATTACCATACCTTAAGGGTTATGTTTGTGCAACAATGAGAACTTTTCTACTTCTTAAAGCAGCAATCCATAAACACCTAAAACAGCCAGAGAGAACTGCAGCACATTTCACTGCGAGAGCTCAGCAAGAGATATTCTGCAGTAAGAGGGGGAATTAAGAGCCTGTGTGAAAGCTCATAGTAAAGGAGAGCATATTTCACTCTAGTCTGACATTCAGCCACGATGTTATTTGGATGGTGATATAAAATAAAATCAAAATAAATGCATTTCATAAAGCTCAAGGCTAAGAAAAGAATCACAAAAAAGACAAGCTGGCAGATCACAATTTTTTGTTATGCACTGAGACTGGTTAAAATCATCTGTGTCTGGCTATCCATACATTCTTATGCTGGCAACAAGTTTAGAGTATCTTTAAGTGCTACCTGACTGTTCATTTGATTTTTGTAGGATTCTTTATTTTCTTTTTTTTTTTAAACAACACGCACAATTATAACCTGCAACAGAATAATTTTTGTCACAGGCTTCATATCCTGTAAGTTAAGCAAGCAGGAAAAAGTATATGGAGAAATCTAGAGAAAATAAACATTGCATAATTTTCAAATGTTCCTCTGACACCAGTCAAGAAAAAATAGTCCCTCAAACTTCAGAAAAGCTGAGAGGTGAGATACAGACTGATAAAATGGGCATCTTCTTCACAGGTACTATCTCAGTTACATGCCCACCCAAAGACAACTCTTCTGAAGTCAGCTGGTTAGAAAACTCTCCTGATAAGAGAGAGTTGTGGCTTTGAATCCCAGTAGTCTATTAGGATGCTTGCAAAAAGTCTCCTTAAGCATTGATTCCCCACGCCCAAATAAAAAAATGCCCTAAAAAAAAAAATCAACTACAAGCAGCAATAAAAAACAACTTTTAAAATTACTGTGCTTCTGTGATTTGTGCTAGTTCTTTGTGTTTGGTTAGGCCTTTGCTCCTCAGACAAGGGTGCTTCTGGCTGCAAATGGAAGACAGCTGAAATATTTTAGAACTTGACATGAGATGCTAAAATAGTTTTGCTTGACTTCGATTTTTCTATAGCTCTTTCTTCACCCAGAGAGCCTGAATTTCACTTGAACACAGTCTCTCTCTGTATCACTGACTTCTGAGACTTGAAATGAACTTTTTCCCACCAGTAAAATTCCTGTGGTTTTGCTCTAAGAAGTTTTTAACTCCGTTCATTGTGAATGAAACTTTTTTTCTCTAAACACCTCCTGTGTTTTCCACACTGTACACAGTTCTGCTCTGCAACTGTTGATGACTTTCACACAGTGGAAGATTTGCCTTGTGTCTTTGTCCTATAGCCTGGAAAATTGAAGTGAAAGATGTTTCACTACCAATTTTATTTTGCAATGTCCAGTAACAAAGTACATGGATATTATATAAGACTGCCACAACAGTATCCACATCTTTCGTTATAAACATTTTGTTTCTGCTCTTCTACTTTATGAAACATGACAACTCAACTAATTTCACCATGGCTTATACTTAAAATCTCAGAGTGAATTTTCACTTTGCTTTCCTCTGCCACGCAGCTGAGTCACACTCCAGTTCTACTGCTAACTTCATTCTTAACATCTCCAAGATCCTGCCTGTGATTCCTATAGACAAGTCTCTTACTCAGACCCTCGTTATATCCTACCTTGAGCAGTGGTAAATCCTGTTCCTTGACTTGACAAAAGGCACCCTTCATTCCATGCAAAACACAGTTGCAACAGCCATTTTCCTCACCTGTCTATTTGATCATGTCAGTTCACTCCCTCTTTGAAGACTTCCACTTGTATCACATCAAATTTAAGCTTCTTGTCATCACCTTCAGAGCTCTAAATTGCCTGTCACTGTGTGTCCCCCCTCCCCGTCCCCCCCCCC
>Ga0065711_1003734_pt1 | contig 26608 bp, 6 predicted proteins | sample Hoacrofraction12_FD_59098 | JGI IMG/M metagenome (GOLD analysis project Ga0065711, IMG submission 59098) | Hoatzin crop microbial communities from Cojedes, Venezuela - Epithelial fraction 12 v2 (version 2) | ecosystem: Host-associated > Birds > Digestive system > Esophagus > Crop | place... | reverse complement strand
CAGCCCTCTGAGTTCTGCCATTCAGCCAGTTCTCTATCCACCTCACTGACCACTCATCCAGCCCATACTTCCTGAGCTTCCCTAGGAGGATGTTATGGGAGACTGTGTCAAAAGCCTTGCTGAAGTTGAGGTAGACAGCATCCACTGCTCTTCCCTCATCTACCCAGTCAGTCATGCCATCGTAGAAAGCTATCAGATTGGTAAAGCATGATTTCCCCTTGGTAAATCCTTGCTGACTACTCCTCATAACGTTCTTTTCCTCCACTTGCTTGATGATGACCTCAAATTCAATTCATCACAGCTTGTCTCATACCCAAGGTTCATTTTAGACAGATTCACAATAGTGTGCTGCAACACACCTCAAGTTGCAATTCACTTTACATAATCAACGGGATGCAAAGTTATTCACACTGTTCTTTAGTGTTGTAAACATCCCAGGCAGCCAGACCCATGTAGTTTCTAAAGCAACCAGTAGCTTATAAGAATCCTTGATGGGGTGAACAAAGTGGAGAGAGTCATGAAAGGTCTTGATCAATTTGCATCCAGGAATAGCCTCCAGTAGTCAAGGAACAACATAATTTTCAGTCCCCTAAGTGGTACATAAGATTGGATCAGATCTCAGCTAACCATACTGTTATTTTAACATACTTAACATATGCTGTAGCTGTTGATAATAAATTGCATATTAGGTGACTAGTGAGATAATGAGTCGCTGTATTTGTACTTGGGATTGTCGTGGTAAACTGGAATAGCTATTTACTATCATTGTAGGGATTCTTTTGTTCATCATGTTTTCATGCAGTTTCCCTTTTTGAAACTGATCAGAGACACAGTGATTTTTGATTCATTCTGCAGGGATATTGAACATCAACTCATCATGCTTATTGTTATAGAGAGGCCCTATAACTGAAGATTTCAGTCCTGTTTCATCTTTGCTCAAGGATATAGAATTTCTGTGATTTCTGCAACAACAGATACTCTACACTGACAAATGCTCTCTTTCACTGTTGCTGACTTTACCATGCTCTTAAATTTATATTTGAGCTAGTCAGTTTTCAGTTTTAAAAGTGCTAGTGCTTTATTCAAACTGAGTTCACCTTTTCTACGTAGGCTGTCTTTGTTACAGAGGCATCCCCCATCTCTGAAGAATCTGAATTCCTGCTTACCACGCTTTCGACAACCAGGCACTAAAAATCTGCCTTTCAGCCAGTTTCCAAAATAGCACAGAGTACTATGAGAATTTAAGAAAATACTACTATAGGTGTTCTGGTCTTCAAATCCCTTCCTAAAGACCCATATTATACTTCTATAATAAAAAGACTAGATTGTAGACAAGGGGAAAGCTGTGGATGCCAAGTGTCTTGATTGTAACAAAGCTTTCAACACTTTTTCCCACACTGAGGTCTGGATGGCTGAATTGGACAAAAAAAAGGGTGGATGATTGGACTCCGAGGATCACGGTTAATGAGTTTTACTCTATCTGGAGGCTTGTAACAAGCGAAATACCACAGGGGTCTGCACAGAGACCAAAGTATTTGACCATAATAAAGCATAATTCATTGTAATTGATTAAGCCTGCTCTCTTAATGAATGACCGAAAGGAGAAAAGAGAATGCAAAATAAAGAAACTTACCTGACAATTTATGTAAGTGTTCCCACACCTGCTTCTAATGTGTCTTTTTCTTCCTTGCTTTAATTATTTGAATTGCCTGTACTTTTCTGTGTTTGTAGATCCTCTCACAATGATATCTACTGTTTCCAGTTTCTCATTCAAGTCCCTCCTATCTCTATTGCTTTCTATAAAAAAAAAGGTATAATTTGAGTCTTTCCTTAAAGTTGAGATAAAATTTCAAGACAGTAATTAGAAAAAGCAGCCTCTATCAAAATGTTCAATATATGAGATGTTATACTAATACCATGCATCTCAACAGAAGGTGTCCCTGCCCATGGCAGGGGGATTGGAACCAGATGATCTTTAAGGTCCCTTTCAACCCAATCCATTCTATGATTCAATGATTCAATCACACTATTTTGTTTGCTTATTACTATAATCCATAGTTCTCATCTGGTTTGACTTGATTATAACTTCTTATGGCAAGACTGTCTTCAGATTTATCTATGATATTATTATCTTATTGCTGATAAATAATGATATTGATAAAACTTTCAATGTAATTGCAGCAATCTTCTACTACAGAAAGACTCCCAGCAATCTCAGTACCAGTGGACTAATAGGAGGAAGTTAATTCTGTACAGAATTCAAAATTCAGTTTCATAATTTGCTGATTCAAGAATATATGTTAGTATTTCAGAACACTACAGTCTATTCTAATGAGATATCATTTCTTCTAGTCACTTCAGTAAAATTCTACCAGCTACAGCCACATTTAATAATGTAAATAAACATTACGAAACAGAGTAAATTATTAGATTTTCAAGGATTTTGCAAAGTATAATGCAACAGAATGCTTTACTGAAACCTATTTGCTGCGTATTTTTACATAGTACATTTTGAAAATCCCTCTTGATTTTTACTTGTCAGTTTGATGTTGTCCATCTGTTTTAGCATTTCCCTATATTTTAAACACAGCTGAATTTGACAGGTTATCTGTCTTCTTTTCTGATAAAAACTTTTGTAATAAAGTATCTCCAAGGCTTTCACCTAAGTCTTTTAGGGAAGTACAACACCCAAGACTAGTAAAGCAGACCTTTTGGAATTATTTTACATACTGTAGTATTCGTTTGTTAAAAATCCCACACATACAGCTGGTAAGTACATGTTCCATTTTGTTATATTAATAATAAATCATGATCAGTTTTAGCTGCTACAAAGTAGGTAGTAATATGTAGCTACTGTAGCACCTCTGCATGTAATTTCAAGTTATGGCAAAGCATGTAATTCTGGCACACTTGCAATTTCACATTAAACCTACACAGTACAGCAGAGATTATTTATCATATCTGCAGTGATACGGGAAAATAAAAAAAATATTTGCTGTAGTATTAGAACCGGGACTTGGTATGTTTCTAACCTTTAGATGAACTGTGTTATATACCATTCTGAAAAAAAAATACAGAAGATGTAAAAGATTAAAAGACAAGATTAAAAGAATTTCACTGATGGACTCTAGACATGGTAGAATTACAGATGATAGTGCAATCAGTCACAAGAGCACAAACAGAAACTAGCTCTCTCTCACTTTAATGCAGTGCCACAACAGAGAAGAAAAATCCAGCATTTCTCATATTATGTGTTCAAATCACATACTCCCCAATGTGAAAAGGCTGGCTATCACCACCAGCCCTCTCAATCAGAACACTCATTTTGAATCTTCCGGGCTTGCCTCATAACGTATTGGTTTGTCAATAGCCAGCTGCAAATAAGTTTTGGTGCGACCATTCCCAGAAGCATGCTTAGTACAGATAGCCTGAATATCCATCTAACCTCCTACCATGAATTTTTCTTGAGTTGCAGCACCCTTGGGAGGTCGAGCAACCACATTATTTAGCATCTATTACTTAGTATATTGCCAGTATTTAGTATAATATTTATTCATTATATATTATTTAGTGTATTTATGTATTATCAGTTAAACATGCAGATTCATACCTACATGAAAATTTAACTAAATAATTTTTGGTGAATTCTATTTAAATGAAAAACTAAACATATTTTTGTTGTGATATTTTACAAATACATTTTTTCAAAATTTTCAAATTCAAACCTGAAATTGTTTTAGTGAATCATCACATAAGTTTTTAAGGGTGACAAATAAAATACAAATTTAACACAAGTTCAATATTTTATTTCAAATCAAAAATTAATTCTTTTTCCGCCCAGATATGTTCATGCATCATGAAAAACTTTCATTTCTCGTCAAGAAAACCCAATATTTCTTTCTCTTCAGTTATATCCTAATTCAGTCTTTGAATGAAAAGAACCCATTATTGCCCATCTTTACCTATATACATTGTCACATGCTAGGACAACATCACATTTGAAGAAAGAAATACAAGTAAGCAAAAATCTCTCCCTGTTCTTTCCTGTCCTCAGCGTCCATGCTGTTACATAGTCAGCATTTCACAGCTGAAACAGTTTGTCTTCTTTCTTTACCAATCCATATGCACCTACAAAAGTCAGTAATGCACAGCCTACTTGTCATAAATAATTTAAAACTAATGCTGCTGACTACGTTGTTCATAACTAAAACAGCCCAGAAGATATAGGTTATTAACATCAGTCAGTGATTATCTACTCGTAATTATATAGGCCCTTGCAGAACTTCAGTCTTAAGACTTACAAATAAAAATAAAGTCTGCATAAGCTTTGATGACATTTCTTAATCACATCTGTCTTGTGACATTGTGATCAATCAGACACATCTTATGACGTAAAAAACAGATTCCACATTAAGCATTTCTGTTGCTGAAGGCAGCGTGGGAACTTTTTCACCCATCGCTGAGAGTATTGTATTTTTTAAATTGTATTCAGAATGGATTTCACAAGAACTATCTGGAATATGTCTACAAAAAGCAACTATAACAAATAGGTTGGTATATCATCAGCCTCGCATGCCAGGGTTGAGGGTTTTTTCCACACTCCCCTAGATCCCCTGAAAATTTTCTCTTCAGCACTGTCTTTATAAATTGAAAGACCAGCTAAAGAAAATATTGTAAAACAGCTAAATCTCAGAGAAATTATGGTTTACCTGCACAGCTACTTGGATTTACTTAAAAAAACGCACCATAATAATAATTAAAGTTTATGAATAGAAATATTTGTAAATAATTATTACAAGTTATTATAAAGCTGGTGATCTTTATGCAAAGAAAAGATTACAGGAATATGAACCACCACAAGGCGTATACCTCTTTTGGAGACTGAGTTGTTCTTATGATAAGAGTACGCTAAATATTTTTATTTTGTTCTTTACGCCTTTCTAGCAGATTAGAAATCCAAATCTGATTCAAACTTCAGCAGGAAGTTCTTTGTTCTGCTCAGCAATCACCCCTCTCCACATTAAATACAAAATTTTATTTTTTTAAAACCCTGTAGACCCTTGCTTAGTATTAGTGGTAAACTTCACAGTTTACATGCGTAAATATATTTTAGGGTGGGTCATACTTTGAATGAAACTAAGCTTTGTTCATTAAATAGCACAAAAAATGTAACATCCTAATACTGTATTACATAAGCTCAATTGATGTATTTTTAGTTGCATATAATGTTCTTCTATCTTTTAAATGTTAGTGGAATAACAGAGAAATCTAATACATGTCTAGATTAGTGATGAAGTTTCTTCTGAAATCTCTTTGTTAAAAAATTTGCAGTGTTCGTATTTTTCTGCAGTGCCTTCCAGCTCCCAAAGTAATTTTCTTCAGGAGACATTATGGAACTCTGGATTACTCTTACTAGTTTTAGGCTTCAGTGATTAAAGTAGCATGTACTGACTAGCCACTCAACAGCTCAGCTTCTATGAATGCGTTCAGATCTCTGCACCTGAGTGAGGATTTCTAACTCACAATGTTTCTGTACGTCGCTACCAAGTCGGAGACAGATTGAGCTCTATGGGAGAGATTACCACATTCAAACTGTTGTGTATAAGCTATGCTAATCTTCAAAACATCTCCAAGTCTACCTCCCTATTTTAAAGATAAGGAAGTAAGAAACAAGGGAGGACAGCATTTTGCTGAAAATTCCACAAAATACCTATGTCAGAGCACATAACACATTCAGTCTTCTTGTATTTCCACCTCACACCCCAACCTTACAATCAGGCTTCTTGTCACTGCTGTGGGTAAAGCTGTAGGGGCTTGAGGGAAAACGTCTTGAAGGTCTGGAATCTAACTCTGCACAGCTAACAGAAACAAGCACTCATTTACAAAACAAAGCAATACTGGATGGAGGACAGAGGGAGAAAGAATGAATGGCAAGCCTAGGAATCTAATTTAGAAAGGATCATTTTCAGAAACACATATTCAGTCTGTAAAACCATGCCAAACAAGCTTGAAAAACATTAGCTTAATCAAGAGCTTTTCCACAAATGAAATTCAAAACAGAATGAACGGCTTTGTCCTCAGAATACACATAAGACAGATGATCATGAGGCCAGAGCATCTAGAGCATCTCTTATAAAGTACATTGAGAAATTTCTGCTAACTCACAGCTCCTTATACTGATAGCTTCTGCTGAGCCTTCCTGTACAGACAAGACAGCAATCTTTGCCGTCCCCATGGTCCAGTGCAGGAAGAAAGCACCCAGGTTCACTTAGAGGATATTCCCTATTGTGCACTGAATTCACGGTGGAATTTACTGAAGTGCACTTTCTGTTTTAAGCATCTTCTTTTTCTGTTAAAGTGTAAGCTCTATGCTTTTAATACTTTGCAAAACGTAGTTTTCTAAAAGACTAAGATAAATCAGGTGCCCAGAAATTGCTTAAAATTCAAAGCAAAATTGTGCTTTGAAATAGCAATAACTCTGGCTAGGTATCAAACACAGAGTAGTGCAGCACTGGCTTGCCTCAGACTACCTGTAAATCGCTACACTGCCATCAGAGACCCAGAGAAAAAGCCTGTAGCAAAAGCTCCCCAAAGCTGGGGAGCTCGGAGGACACCATTTTCTCTGGCTGGCTGCACCCAGGTAGAGGTGCCTGGGCTGTTCGCCACCCCAGCATATCAGCACAAGGCAGACCTGAGAAGGAAATACAGACAAAGCTTGGTTTCGTTTGTTGCTTGGGGATTTTTTAAAGAATTTCTCTTTTTAAGGGGTAAGTTCATGTCTACAGTCTTCATCTTCCCTTTCAACTCTTGCTGACTTTTGCTATGCTTCTTCTAAGGGCAACATTGGGTACTAAGCTTTCCCCAAACAAATATCAAGAAATGGATACTTAAAAGTGAGGAAGAAAAAAAAGTATATAGAGCAAATGTGATGACATATACAAATCTTTGTGCCAGTAATATATATTAAACCTTATAGACTGATAACTGTGTTTTTTATAACTTATTATTAAGGTTAACAAGATTTATTAACGCAAAATATTTGAAGCCAAAAAACCATCAAGATTAAACATCAAGATTAAACTCAAGATACATTTGTGAACTGTTTTTCTAGCTGCCTTTTCTTTCATCTTATTGTTAAATAATTATTACTTATCACTTCACCGTTTCAGCAAAGCCACCGATGCAAAGGCCTCCAGAGTGGAGGATCATGCTGGGGGCCTGTAACGGTCCGAACAATACGAGCTTAAATGTCTCAAACACTTGTCCAAGGTGCTGATGTGAAGGACAAAGCCTGTGAGTGTTGGATACAGGGGCGTTGTACTTCTCTTGTGCCAATAAGCACTGGGCCTGAACAAAGGGCCTGCTCATTCTGGCGCCTGGTGGTCTGATGCTAAATCGACCAAGTGACATCTGGACCGAGGGAGAGACCCTCACAGCCCGATGCTGCTCTGCTAAAGCTCAGCAGACCACTTTTAATTGCCTTCGTACGTAACTCCCTTTTTACAGCGAATAAGCCAATAGTCCTGCACTGGGACGAGGTCAAACAGAGGTAACTGTGATAGGGGAAGACCGCGCGCACCGACTCAATTCAAGACTGCAAAGACTTGCCCCCCACACCCATAAGGAGCATGCATGCTAATTTACATGGGAAGCGAGGCTAACAGCCTGTAACAGAAAGAGTGGTTATCACCAACTAATTAATCAGCATGAGAAGCGAGAAACTCAACTAAGGGGAGGGGGTTAGCTACCTATAAAAACTGAGAAAATCACTGCAAAGGCAGAGCTCCCCAGGATCTGGAACCCCTCTCCATTGGCCAGATCAATGCTGGACCCAGGACTGGTGATATCTTTCTATTTCTTCTTCTTTTCCTCATGTTTTTCTTATGCTCTTTTCCTGCACCTTTGAAGATATAAAAGCAAGGCTTATCATAATCATACCACCATAGCTTGTCTATCACAATTGTACTACCATAGTTTGCTTGCTGTAGCTGTACCACCGTAGTTTGCTTGTCATAATTGTACCACCGAAGTTTGCTCACCATAAGCATGACCACAATTGTGCCTCAGTAGCTTGTCTGTCATAATTGTACCACCATAGTTTGCTTATCGTAATCGTGCCTCAGTAGTTTGCTTATCACCAGTTTGCATAATCGTGCCTCAGTAGTTTGTCTGTCATAATCATTGATTTACCTTAATCATGAATAAACATTGTAAAGTGATACAGGACCTCTGGCGTCGTTTCACCTTAATCCAACTGAGGGGACTGGTGAATCGGACTCACTCTTGTTAATGGAGTGGGGCGTTTAATCACTGTCATTATTGGGGTGTGACAGGGACCCTTCCTGAAGTGGCCAAATTGCGGCAAAATCATGGTGGCAAAACAGCAGGGAGAGGTTACCCCATCCCATGCCCTCAGAGCAGGAAAGAGCCAGCTCCTGAAGAACAGCAGTTCTGACTCAGCGTGGGTGGGGGGACAAGAGTGACAGTGGCAGTTTAAAACCCAGTGTACCCACCATTTCAACGAAGCCATGCCAGAGCCTGACCTTAATGATTGTATGATCTGATGTTCCAACCTTAATGACTCTATGATTCTATGGTTCTACGACAAAAACCATGTAGGTTCCAGCTGAATTTATATTTTCACAACTTAAAAATAATCTTTTTAAAATCAAGCTTTCCTTTGCAAACTGCTTTATCCCCAGCACTGACAAACATGAATAAATAAAAATATGAATGAGGGGCCCTGTAACACATTTTTGAACATATGACTATCACAATGACTATACAAAACTGAGATGACAAGTGTCAACTTTTCTCTATTAATTCAAATGTAAAATCTTATTGGACTTCTATTCCACTGAGGACTTAAGCTGTAACAAGTATACACACAAAGGTTTCAGTAATGATGTGGAAGAGGTTCTAAACTTGGCTTTTCCAGGATACATCATTGACAATAACAAACACAACTTTGATGACAATTGCTTAATTTATCCTAACAGGCTAACCAACAACCAAATATCTGAAAATACAATGTCTTTCCATAGTTTCTAAGTATTTACCATTTCTAAAAAATGGCAAAGACAGATGATCAACATGAATTTCAAATTAAGACTATGAAATATTTCACTGCGAATGTTCAAAAGGCTTCACGATCTAACTGAAGTTTTCATGTTTTCCGTTTAGTTATTTTCCCATAAAGGCTCTGAAATAAAATTGAGTATTTGGAATTAAATTGCAAAACCCTTTCTAATAATTAGTTTTTAATGTATCATACAGTTATATAGTAAATAGCAAGCATCTAATATGTAACAGGATGACTTTAAAGAAGTAGACTGAGATTTAGGGGGCAGGGAAGGAGAAAATTCAATTTCCTGATCTGACAGAAATCAGAAAATGATGTTACACACAACTTTTTGAAGCTAATCAACAGTAAGTATAAATCTTATAAAAGATGTCTTGCAGAAGTAATAAATATAGGAATGCTGCATTCAGAGAAAAGTATGGCAGCAAAGAAGAAGCCATAAATGCCAAGACTATGCTGCCCAGTAAGCATTTCCAAGTGCTGCAAAAGAATAGGGTCCCAAAGTAAGAGTGAACCCTAGTTAGACTTAAAAATCCCACTTTCAATGAAGAAACAGAATCCTGTTCTGTAACCTGGCAGTAGAAAGCCACCTCATGCAGCAGAACTCTGCTATCAGGACATATGCAGTGTCCCTGGCAGGCAGCCAGTCTCACACAACTAGAGAAAGGTGGCCTCCACTGCTTCTCAGAATGGGCTGATCCTCATTCTCGTCAAATTGCTATCTTTGGGCTCCCTGCTTTTTCCTTGGTGTCTCACACATTCTTAGTTTTTCTGTTGAATACTTGACCTGCTAACTGTCACTATCTCAACAATTTCAGCCCTGCCTGTGTTCTTCCTTTATTGTTGTACATGGCTTTAGCCCACAGCCCATCTCATACCTTAGCAACAGTCTTCATAAGAAAATTGAGTCAAGACCACACCGTTGTGCTGCACCAGACGAGGTCTGAAGTGACAGGTTGAAGGTTAGAGCATGTTGCCACTGGAAGCAGGAATGTCAGTAAAGACCTACTCATTAAATCCATTCAATGCCATGTGAAGATCAAAGGCCAGAAGCATGAATGGCTAATGATCCTGGCCTACTGTGACTCTAAGGCACTTACAGTACAAAGATCTGGTAGAGATCTGGAAATAAGCTTCAGTTTGAGAAATGGGAACCAGTCTTTTTTTTTCTGGGACAAGGGGATTATCCCTGCAAAGTTACTATCGTGAAACTGAATTTTTCAGTACACTTTTCAGGTTGCTTAGATCTGAAATGGTTCTTTAATAAAAGGATGTAGTTAATGTGAAGAGTTATACTCAAAACACTCCTATGGGCAAAAAAGAAACACATCTTTTATGTAAAGCAAAGATTTAGTTTGTATGACTGAAATCCTAAGAGTCTGATCAATGAATTGCTAATAGTCCAAATCTAACAATAGAAAATTAAATTAAAATAAAAGAATACTATTCAATTAAAAAGTCTCAATAATAATAATAATAATAATAATAATAATAATAATAATAATATAGTTTAAACTACACACATTTTCCATTAGCTACCCCTTTTTCCAACATTATAGTCACTCTTCTGCTCTCCTGCCAGGCCCTAAGGTGGCTGTCTTCAGTCTGGACTGGGTGTGAGGGGGTAAAGCCAACATACCTTTTTGTCCTTAGTCCTCTGCTGGGAGTTTAATGTTTTTTTATTGTGCTAATGGTTTCCTCCTCCTCACTCTGGGATCTTCTTATGGTCATTTTTATATGTTTGCTAATGCATTCTACACCTTGTTTTTTCCCCTGTCTGCAAGTCCATGTTGCATTGAAATGTCCTATTTGTGCAACATTTCTGTATGTTAAATACTTGTTCTTCATTGCTACCCCTCTAACTGGTTTTTTGATTGATCTTTATGAAATATTTTACAGCTCTAGGCTCTCCAGCGTACGCATGGGTCCCTTTTCTTATCATCTGTACATTTCTACACTATCCCCCCAGTTTTTAGATCTCTGCTATCATATCAAGCATGTATTACTCTACATCACTATGTTGTAAATATTTACTTTTACAGAGAACTACTCTTTACTACTCTCTATATAAAACCTGGGGCTGTACCATGCAAAGCTAAGCAAAAGTAAAACAATTTAGGCATAACCTAAAACTACTGTTACAGCTCAGCAAGCTCAAACAAAGCTCTGGGTAGGCCGTGATGAGTTCAGATCAAGCAACCCTGGCAAGCCTCAGACTTGAGGCCTTGTGAAGTCAATGCAATACCTATGACCTGTTACTAGTAATGATAATATTTTATTTGTTGGCCTACAACACACAAAGGGCTTTTCACAGTCTTTTTTATTGGCTTATCCATGACAGCTTCAGCAAGAACTGAAATTTAGTCAAAGCCAGGGAAGGGTCCCTGAGAGGGGATATAGTGGGAGACATAGACATTGTTAACGTATAAAGTCGATATAGTAAAGAGGTATGAGCTATAATGCCGAGTTCGAGATGACAGAAAAGGTAGAAAGAATGACCTTGGAAGTAAGGGTGATAGTGACAATGGTGACAACACAGTGACATTCAGCATCAGTGATGATATTGGCTGGTTCTCTCCCCCCGGGGGAAGGGAATAGGGAGCAGGAACTGACGCTGCTGATGTGGCAAAGCTAACAATGTGTGGCCACTAGTTGTTTTATTTTGATATGCCAGATGTGGTCGTTCCAATTATTTTTATTAAACTATTTTAAAATAATAATTGGAGAATGCTATCAGGTTGGTTAAGCATGATTTCTCCTTTCTCTCAATCACCTTTTTGCCCACCCTTCTACAGATTGAGGTGAGCCTGACTCGCCTGTAGCTTCAGATTCTCGTTCTTACTCTTCTTGAAAATAGCAGTGACTTTTGTGCTCTTCCAGTCCTAAGGAACCTTTCATGATTGCCATGATCTTTCAGAGGTAATTGAGAGTGGCCTTGAAATCACATCAGCCAGCTCCCTTAGCACTGTGGGCAGTTCCTGTCACACACCATGAACTTCTGCATGTCCAAATTGCTGAAATGTTCCCTAAATGGATCATCTTCCACCAAGGCTGTATTTTTTGCTCCAGACTGACGTAAAGACAGTATTACAAACTTCAGCCTTTCCCATGTCTTTTGGCATGCTGGCTCCTGCCCCACAGAGCAGCAATCTTCCCTGATTTTCCTTTTGCTGTTGATGTACTTGCAGAAGCCCTCCATGTTGCTTTCCTTGTCCCTCACCAGACTGAACTGTTGGGCTTTGGCTGTCCTAAGATGATGAGAGCATGATGATGGTCAGTGACAGTAATCACCTTGGAGGAAAGTTCGCAGAAGCAGCTCCTTCTTTTTATGTTCCCTACCCTTACAGCAATTGGGACTGGGTGGGCTTGGCCACTGGTAGAGAGAAAATTCTTGGGAAACTGATTTTCTGTTCTGACCTTGTATGACTTTCATCCCGTTCTCAATAAGTTGCAGTGGGTAATCTGTGTGTGAACTCCAACAGGCATGGTGCCTCTGTGAGATGAGATGTTTCTAAAAGCTGCTCTTGACAGCAAGCTGTTTGTAAATAATACAGTTTTATCCCAATGCACAGTCTGGATGAAAGGAACAAGAGACAGAAAGACATAATATCTAACATAGCTCCTCGATTAAGAAATAACTGTTGTACAAAATGACCAGAAAGGCAGACTCTGCCCAAAACTGGACAGATCAAACTGACAGGAAAAAAATATGATAGCAATAATTGTCATAAGTCTCCAAGGCTCAGTAAGGAAACTGGTCAGAGATCTGGGACTGACTTATAAAGAAAGAAGATAAAACATTTATCATAGGAAATTTCATTTAGCTTGAGAGTCAGGAGCAAATATGAGATGTGGAAATGCGAAGAGATGGAACATAATTTATTGTCTTCACTGTCCAGGACTGTATGCAAAACAAAGAATTCAGCCTTTCTTGGATTTAATAGTAGGGACATACAGGGACATTGTTGTGTAATAAACCAAAGTTTATGAATCTTTGCATTTTAAGAATAACTGGAGCTTTAGTCATCTGAAATGCTAGCGAAAGTGTATTATGTTCACGCCTTTCAAAAGAGAAACTGATTTGCAGGACCAGATACATTGTCCACATGTAAAAAAGCCTCCATTGTAAGATGGTGCCTTACATCATAATCAGGAAAAAACACATAAATATATAATTATAGTAAAGGACTTACACAGGAATTATAATAAAATGTGTTTCATTGACTGAAAGGTTTACTTCAATTCACGACATCATTACTAAACAATTGTATCTGTGAATGAAAAGACTATGTATACTATACTGATGACCCATTTCTTTCAAAAACTTGATAAAAATCAATCTGCATTAAAAAAAGACAAAAAACACCCTCAAAAAAAAAAAACAAAACAGGAGCAGGCAACTCATGTAGCTTTTCTGAAAACCATTATCAGCCCCTAGACTTAGTATGATTTCTCCCAGGAAGTTATCATGTTCCTACTAAAAAACAAATATTATTTTTAAAAGGGATTTTACAAGTCTGTAGCTATAGCCCTCATGTGGGTGGCCTCCTCTGGGATCAGCAATTATAAGTATCTTAAAACTTTCTGTCACGCCTACTTACACTAGCTAGTAGTGAAGGTACTGAATTCAACTGGAATGCATAACGCACAAGGTCAGATATGAAAGAATAGTGAAAGAATAACGAAAATAGGCAGACATCAGTTCTCTTAGGTAAAAAAGAGAGAGTATACAGGAAGAAATGATACTGGAGGAATTTGTAACAAATTAAAGAGGAGAGTAAAAAAGAAAACACTGGGAAAATTAATAAAAAATAAAAAAAAAAGATACATTCTCATCTGTTTAAGAAAGAAAGATTGCTGAGGAAACAGAAGAAAATACAGGCATAATGGAGAGTCAGTGGACGCAGGTTTTGAAAGCAGCTTCTTCAGCAGAAAACTAACTTGCCAAGACATTACAAAATTGATTCCAATAACATTCTTTATAAAACTAAAAAAGAGAAGAATGGATGGTAACGTGTAAGTCGGGCAAATACTGAAATTTGTCTCAGAGAGAAGAATGCGTACAGCTAGTTCTTCAATCTGGTGAAGGAATATCAAAGTATAATTTATGCTCAGTGGAAAGATTCTGGGAACAACACTGGAAAAGCCATGAATAATCTTCTATCTAGAGAACTTAAATTGTATACACTGGTGTTAATTCCCAGACTTGGGCTGTTTCAGTCTTCCCAGACACTGAGTTCCACCTTAATTTAGGTGTATAATTCAGCACTGTAAGAAAATGGAAGCAATCAGACTCATCTACTGTGGCTGAATGGTGAAGCCAGATAAGGGGCAATTAAAAACTGCTGAAAAAAATACTCCTAAAATATAAAATAGACACAAACTATTTCTGACATTTGGTCAACTCTTCTATTTCTCACCAACACTCAAAAATAAATGAAGCTCTAAATTCTTCCACACTAAGAATTGCTGACTGAACAAAAAGGAAGTAGTCTATGCATTCTGTTGTGATAGAAATGGATAAATGGATTTTATAAAAAAAACCTCATAATTTTAGTGGCAGTGATTGCAGTTTTGGTCGTACATGAAATTTTTCAGGTAATTTTCTTCCGGTTTATACAGAAGATAAAATGTAACACAATGTAATAAGATTAACAATTTTTAAGGTTTTATGTACAATTTACTTCATGAATGTTAACATTCATGTTAACTCAATAAAACATTTGAATCTCTTGCAAAATCTGTTTGCAGGAAACTATTGCCCTACTTAAAAGCTGTTTTGTGCAATGTGACTTCTACTAATGAACAATAATTATTTAATAATAACATTCGTCCTTAGGAAAGAAATACTACTCATGTCAGATAGGTGAAATGCAACCAATTAGTTGTACATTTTAGTGATCTTGTAAGTCTTTGCTACCTAATTCCATAGGGTTATGTGTGATCTAGGGAACTGTCATTCAAAGTACATGACATTATTAAAAAATACATATTTTTTGCTTTGAAATGCTCAGTAAAATAGAACCAAACCCAGATTTTTTGAACTGCCTACTAAGATTCGTCAAAGTAGTCTAGGTAGTCTAGCAGTAGTCTATTGACTTGTATCGTAGCAATAAAGTTATGCATCAGATATGAGTTTATACAGCACACTAATTCATAACTCCTCTTTAGAAAAAGGTAGTGAGGGGTAGAACTGGATTTTTACCCTTAACTGTGTTTTTTAGCTACCCGTATGTTAACAAAAGAGTGCAATTATCATGTCTATATCATTTCTGGTTTTATGAAAATTCTTTGTTCAGGGTACTTCCCATATCTATGCAATGTGATGTACTAAGACCTTTATGTTTTAATAATACACAACATATCCTCCCTCAGATGAACCCAACTGGAGCTGCTGTACATAGCAGCTGCATTTTTACATGGTAGAAAGGTACATCCTCATACACTTGCTTAAAGTGTATAAATTTTGAGAACGTACAAGTGATATTGTCATAACTAGTCAATATTTATATTGAAATAATAATGACCTTAGAATAAGGTTCTATGTGCAAATAGATTTGGCTATTACAGTTAGTTCAGCTGTCAGGAGACTAAGCTTGAAAGATCCAGAACTGAGAGTTTTGACAGGACCCCTCAAAAGGACAAGCAGAAAATGACACCAGACACTCTGGGACTTTACACACTGATTACAGGTGGTCAGTTACTAACAATTAGCAATGGAAGCTGGGTAAAACTGGTTTTACAGATAACAAAGAAAAACTCTCCGATGTATCCATAGATAGCAAATTAGGAAATAACATGGTGCTATGAAGAAATTAACAAGAATCCCACTTCCTAAAGAAGACTTGAAGCTCTTGACCTTAGAACCATAGAAATACTGGTGGGGTAAGAATAACACCAGCAAAAGAGCCAGGCACTAAAAAGTCTATGTAATTTGTGATTCAAAACCAGACTATGAACAAAATTCCTAAAAACCTCAAGAAACTCCAAAAGGCAGCTGGAGCTACACTCCACCATTTCTTACTTACATAACAGAAAATTATATGTTGCATTAGAAGGCAAGAAAATACGTATCTTTTCCCTTTAATGCGACCAGTTGTTCTTGCTTAGATCTTTCATGCTGTCTATGTCTTTCCTGTTTGTATGTTTTAATATTAGGCAACCTTTTCACTTAATAGTCTTCAACATTGTAAACTTCAGTAAACTGTTATCATTCATACAGTCCTATTCACACTTAAATAAACCAAAATAAAATCTACTTATATTTCTTGGCAAGTTAATTCATTATATTGGACGATAATGTACACTGGTTAACATTTAAAAATGTCAAGCGGATTTGTTTAATTGCACTAGTAACTTTGCAGATAGGAATACACAGTTTTGACCTTCTGAATGGTCATATTAACATTTAAAACAAATCTACATATATCAAGCTATGTAGAATATTTCTTGTAAAGTTCAAATTATTTTGAATCAATTCATGCAATATTAGATAAGAACATGCAAAGGGCAGAAAGAAGATTGAGAACTGAAGATTCAGCTAACTGTTGATTACAAGAAACACAGAACTTTCAATTTGATTTTCAAATCTTAAAAAAGTATTTATCTCTTGTGTCAAAAATTTACATGCAAACATAAAACAAAAATATAAACCAAACTAAAACTGCTACAAAGAGCTGTTACATTACTCTGTGTACTCTATTAAAAAAATCCAAACACTTCACCATTAGGTAATGTTACAACTGAACTGGTAGGTGTTTTAGGGATTGCCTTTTGCAAAATAAACCATTAATATCAATGTGCATTCTTAATATTTGTACCTGTACATGAAAATATAAATATATACACCTTGAAACTGCAACAAAGATTATGGAATTTTCAGTGGTTTTATTCACAGCAAGTTTCCAAAACAAATTAGCCTAATTGATGAAAACTAGTTTCAACATTTACATGGAGGGAGGAATAGAGGAATTCATTAAACGTTGAAGTGCAAATCTAAATTAACAAGGATAAGACAATGAGATATAAATATTCTAAGATTGAGATACACAAAGAAGTCTACTTGTAAATAACAAAGAATGCATCATCTCAATGGTCATGTTATTTTATACAAGCTTTCATTTTTCCTTTTTCTCCAAAATAAAATTTTAGGAACATACTTTCTTCTTCAGAGTGCAATATATGTGAATATATTGTGAAAATATATATGAGTGTATGTAGAATATTTGTATCATATGTAAACATAGGATGTGTTGTTCTTGTGAAAAATTGAGGCCACTGTTACTATAAGTACCATGTAAGCCTCATCATTATTTATTTTTTAGCCTGTAGAATAGTAGTCCCCAAAGGCTTTAATATTTATACTGGGTATTGCATACACTAAGAGAAAAAGTCCTTACCCTAAAGACTTTGTTACGTAAAAAAGCAAGTAAAAATAGAGTAGGGAGAACAGAGAGAGGTGTAAAATGATTTGCCCACTCACACAGCTGTAAGTTAAAGATGTATTGTGGCATATACCCACACGACCATCCATAAATCAGTTCTGGGCATTACTTGTTCGAATACCTGTTATTAGGAAAATAAATTTTCCTGAAAAGCTGTAAAAGCATTCTTCTGGTTTGTGTTTCCATTTCTGAAGATTTTCTTTGCATGCCAGCACCTTTGTTCTCAGTAGCAGATTTAAAGGCAATGCAGATCATAGTGACTATACTTGTGCCTACAACTGCCTACACTACCCATGAATTTGGTTAAAACAAGAATGGTTCTCTGCTTCCTGGAACCTCCATTTCATTTCATTCCATTCTATTCTCTTTAATTTCTTCTAATCCAATATAGTCTTTAAATGTCTGGAAAAGCATGTAAAATGAGTGTTTCATCCTCTCTTTATACAAATTCATGGCAATCCCAAACTGGCCAGTCCAAAGAAAACACACCTATTCCACATTTGCAGTAATCTCCCTCCTTCTACACTTACACTGTGTCTGTTGAGCACTGCAAGAAGTAACGACTCAGTTCATCTCAGAGCATGATGCAGGGCTGAACAAAAATACTCAAGATAGATCAGGCAATGGAAACAATATAGAGCTTTGTCTAGACCGTTTAGCCCTTTAAAAAACAGAAGCCTTCCACCAGACTTAAATACCACACTATAAAAGACTTAAACTGCTTCTACCATGAGAACCCAGAATCAGGCTCTAAGCAATGTAATTTTTCTACAGCTCTGTATTGTCCAACATAGCCATAACCTTTCTTTTAATTGCTGAATGAAATCTATGGATGTTTACACCAGGTAAAGTCCTGACCTTTTAGGTCAGTTGGACAGTTACTTTATGACCTTAAGAGGAAAACTAAATAGAAATGTAATTGTCTATACCAGTGGATGATTAGAGCACTCCCTGGTATGATTTTGGCCCCATGCCAACCAGTATTCTCCAAAACAGCTCCTGGGTGCAGCTTAAGAGTGAGTCTGCTGCAGGATATACGGCCAAGAGACAATTTCCATGCAGCCTCTCTGTTCTGGATGTCAGTAGCACAATTCATGCAGCTCTGGGGTATTCTGTCTTCCTTGGCCTGAGGTCCCAGAAACATCAATGGTGTTCCTTAGTAGATGTAGTTATATTACTTCTGTCAGTCTTTGCACCGTTCAGTCACTGAAAGTTAATGGAGGCTTATCCGAGGATTCTAAGGGCAGCATAGTCTATACTAACGAAACAGATTTCCAGAAAAAGAGTATTTGGTGAAAATAACCATACAACCTTAATTTTGCTTCAGTGTTGGTCCCCAAAAGGTGTTTGATTATACCTGTAAATTCAAATTAATTCAAACTGAGGTTAAAAGCACCAACATTCCTCAATTTGACAGTCTAACATTCCTCAATTTGACAATCTCATCACAAGAGAGAATGGAGGCTGGATAGCTGCCTGTGCCAAGCATTATGTTTCTTAATCTGATTCCTTTTAAAACTTATCTGTTAATTTATTGAGTTCGTATTACTTTGTTTTGCAGTGTGCATAACATTAAGGGGCTTTTTAAATCTTAAACTACCCATGCATGCTATTACTAATAGCATCTTACTTTGACTTTCCAGAAATACTTGTTACACTGGAAAACTTTGATGCTCACATTATGATTAAAAGCACCTAGTGAAGAATTCAGATTTAGAAAGTGGCATATTTAGTAGGCAAGTTATACAGTATTTCAAGTAATATTTTCTCATCTCTTCTACTTGATATCAGCTATAGGCTAAAAACTGCTTAGTGAATGAGGCAGGTCTTCAATTTGATTTTGTATTTGCATCATTCATTATATACTACCAGACCTTATTATTTCCCATACTAACACAGGATCAAGAACAGAATTAATAATTTCCTGTTGGGCTTTTCTGTAGTACTGCTTATTGTTGTATTTAAATAATCATTTAAGGAGTTTAATATTCACAACACACATATTAAGCAAGAAGGGATTATTGTTCCCACTTCTCAGATGGGATTCTTGTGCACTTCTTTGAAAATATGCTATTTGAATGCCATAGGTACTGAATTTGAAATTCAAAAATATAGACTTTTTCCAGAATTATTGGTCATTCACAGCTCTCATTCTCAGTGGAAGCTGTGACTGCTTCAGGTATTTTCAGTCAAGAAAGGTTTTCATTATATTCTGTTGAAATCAGAGAAAAAATCTGCTTGAGTGATGCAGAAGTGAGTCTGAAACAAGGGTAGTAAATATCATGTCCCTCTTTCAAATCTTGCTTTAAGCAATTTCTCTTAATATTGAATGGAATTATAAAAGAATTTAAGTTGGAAGGGACTGCTGGAAACTATATAGTTCAATTCCTTGCTTCTAGAAAAATGGCATGTGATCATCTGCTGAGCAGCAAAGCAGAGGATGACAGAAGTTCACTTAAGAAACTCAAGCTGTTTTGCAGGTGAAATGACTACTTTGTACATGTGTGAATTTTAGTGTTGCCTGACTCATGGTAAATTACTGAGAAGAAATTTAGATTTTCTGAGATAAGAAAGTTCCAATACAGCTGATTACATATAAAAAGCTTATAAAAGACAAATATACAGTAACTGGGTTAGACCAAACCTTTCCTTCCAAGTTATGAGACCTGGTAAAAAAGAACACAGTACTAGGACTCAGAGCTCCAACAGTAATGTGGTAACAATCTAGCCAGGATAAAGAATAAAAAAAAAAAAAAGTTGTCTCTCGACAGAGGAGCTTAAATTAGTTGTATATTTATGTCATCAAGGTGAGGGAGCTTTAGTTATTAATTATTCCTTTGGGTTTGATATCAAAATGGCTGTGGTTTACCTGTATTATACCTATAATAACTACAGTTACATTAATACAAAATCCAGAAAATCACAAAATAATATAAATAATAGCCCTTTAGGAGCCAATAGAGATGAAGTACATAAGTATTTTGCACTTCAAAATATTGTCAGAAATAACCACCATGAGTAGCTGTATGAGAACATTATCTCAGGAATGGAAAGTTTCAATCAAAACAATTTGCTCTATAATATAAGACAATTCGATTTGGCATATAATTTTCAGATAATTCCTAAGCCAAATGATTTAAAATGAGATGTTTAAAATTTTAACATTAAAAGTAATGCAAAAATATTTGTATAATTACTATTTCCTAAACATGGAAATGTCCTTTCATTAAAAAAAAAAAATTACAGTAACCATGTTTATGAAAAATTGAGCGAAAAATCAATACTGGTTTGCAAAGTTAACTATTACATGACACTAATAATACAAGAAGTTAATAACATTTATTTGTATTGTGCTCTGGGAAACATAATGTCAGATGACGTAATATCTGCGAAACTACTCTGGCCTCCAACACCTTTAGTTAATCATCATGAACAGATTCATTTTAAACTTAGAAACATGTACATACTGATGGAAGACCATAAGAGATCCTAAATTTAGCACTGCAATACTAATCTTGAGTAACTAACTACACACTGATTTTACTAGTAAAGTGACAAAAAGACACCCTCCCACCCAAACACAGCTGACCTCTTCTTGGCGTGCAAACAGAACAATTCTAAAAACAGGAGAAAATTTCCTGCAAAAGTTTTTTACAATATGGAAGTGAAGCTATCTGGAGAACCTACAAAAGAGCTCAGAAGTGAGTTTTTTCCTGGATTCCATGCCTTTTCTTAGCTTCAGGATCTCAGTGTCTAAGTAGGAGCTCTTAAATATTCTGAATCTTACGTAGCATGAACAGGTATCCTAGACTATACGTCCTCATCCAAATTCTCAACACACAAGCACATTTTTGGTCTTCCTTAAACTAGAAGAAAGGCTATGTTTATTTATTTATTAAAAGTTCTGCATAAAGGAAGTCATTGGATTTATCTATAAAAGGTCCTTCTGCTAGAAAAAGTAACCATCTAATACATTGTACCAGCAATATGATTTCTACTGGAAGTATGATTTTTGCAAGCTAATATGTCATTTATCCTAACTCTGTTCTATGGCTTATGCATGATGTTTTCTCTCTTCTAAATAGACTTTTAAACCCCTAGAAACTCATTAAAAAGGTAACAGTGTTGATATCAGAAACAGAAACCTCGAAAAAAAAGAATCAGCAATATTTCCAGAACAACGTCACTTTGGATGTTTCCACAGATGAGACGGAAACATTTTATTAAATGACAATGCTACAACTTATTTTAAGCCTTGCAACTCAAGTTCTTCCTGAAAATATTCCCATGTTTAACCACGGGGGTATTACAAACACTACATTCCTTGAGAATTCTAATCTAATCTTTCTCATGAGGGTTCTGATTATAATTCAAGCAATCGCAACACATAACAAATATGAAAGGACTAGTTTAATTTGCAAGAAATTAGGAGTAGATACTAATTCTGCATTTTCTACATAGTGTACATTAACAATTTCAACAACTTATCACAGCAAAGAGCTTAGTACAGCTATATTATTATACTATAGTATGTAATGGACTGCCCATTAAATAGCATACTCCAATTCCTACACTAGATGAAACCATACATATCATTATAGCTGAGTAGTTATCCAGTAAAGCTGAGTAAATGATACTGGCCATTGTGTTGGCCTTTTTTCATTATATGCTTATGATCAATCTATTGTCCACATTACCATAGCCTTTTAAAACTACAGTTTATGTTCATTTTTTTCTACAGAAGATCTTATTTCAAATTTTCTTAAAAGATTTATTAGATTGTTTTTCTAATACAGTCCTATTCTATTTTCCTGTCACGTCTTTAAAACCAAAAGCAAATTTTTGTTATCACTGCTATTTCAACATCATAATTTTAGTATCTTCTCTGAATTTCATTAACATGTTTACTCTTGCTCCTGAATCACCAAAATATTAAAGGAAATATTTTGATAGAAATATTTTTATGGTCTCCAGCTGAAGATATCACCAATAATCTGTCAAAAACAGTGGTTGTGGGAAATATTTTATATTCCTAGTATCTGTAAAGAATATATTGTCCTGAAAAAATACTCTTATAATTGAAATCAAATGTATTTATTATACATTTTATGAAATAATGATTGCAGAAGCTGAATAATAAATTTATTCTATATCAATTATAGGTCTATTTTCACTGTCCACTTGTATGATTTAGATTATTGCAAGAGATATGACATTGAGAACAGGGAAGTAATTATTAAGCAACTGGATTTACTTCACTGGTTACAATAGTTCTATGTATGCACCTCTACCCTAAATACTTCGATTCTTTCCTCATTTTCTTTACTTCAGCTTATTAGGGTTTACACTAAGTAAATTTTTCCATCTTCATAAAGACTTCTGTATTTCCTCAGTTTTGCTAGATTTCTTTTGTTCTTGCAAGATCCTGAATTTAATTTTCCAGAGCTTAGCTTGTTCAAATCATTCTGTCATTAAAATTAGAGGTCAACCCTTAACATCAAATGAAATCTACTTGAGCATTTTTTTATTTCTCTGAATGTTCCAAGTTCTACACCATTGAAAATAAGTTAACTTTTTTTATTCTCAACATCTTCCAGTATTCCATAATCTAACTGCCTGTTCATAGCTATTTTAGAAAATTTCATGACTTTCTAATTATCTAGTCATCTTTTTTTTCTTATTAAAGATAGTTAACTGAACTCAGTGTTTTGTTTTGTTTTTTTTCAATTATCATTAGCTTAAATCCCCACTTCTCAATCAGGCCACTTTATCTTACTATATTTCTCCTGATCACCTCAAAAAAGACCTTCCCCTTAACTCCCTTAGGCCTTGTAGAAGTCACTCTGCTCTTTTGTTTTCCTTCCAACAGCAGTAAGTCATATTGGAGACCTACACTTATTTGTCTGATCTTCTCCCATATCTCACGTAAACTGAAAAGCGATTGCTGAAGAAGAGAAAACCAATGGAGTTTTGGTTTTTTGTTTGTTTTACAGCGACCCGGAGTATCGTACATATGGCTTTGAAGTTCCCTGTGTTGATATATCAGAAAGTCAAGTCCTGCACAGGGCTGGCTCTGGGATGCCAGCAGAAGGTTGTGTAGGCCTCAGTACTCTCTTGATTTCTAAATTGCATAGATCATTTTATGGTGGTAACTCAACTCTGACAGTTTAAAATTTTCACTTCAGCAAAACTAATAAATTAACATAATTAATTTTCAGCTGCTGAAAATGAATGTTAACAGTCACAATTCTTTGAATCCAGGACTCTGATTTTGTAAGTTCTTATATCACCTGAAATGTACTTGTCTGTAGACTCTAGAAGTGAGATTCATGTGCTAAATAAAGCCACTGTTTAACATACAAAGCACAGTTGATACTATAGTGGATGAAATCTATCTTGTTCACATAGAAATGAACAGAACAGCTACTGTTTATATGGTCCAATTCCCTTTTCTATCACAATATATTCTTGCATATATCCTCTTTTCCTCACCTGCATATCAAGTGTACTCCTATTGTTCTCAAAACATTCTTATTCCATCACAGACAATCTTTCTCTGAGCGGTTGTTCTTGTTTTTTCTTTTACAGTGTCCTATTTTAATTTGTTCAGACACAAGGACCCTGCTTCTGCATTCTTTCTAGAGGCAGACTAGATGGCTGTGTAAGCTAAACTTTTTAAATCCAAGACTCCATCTAAATCCTGTCTACTCTTCCCTAGATACATGCATACATGTATTAGTACCATGGCAGAAGAAAGCCCTCTGAATCAACTCCATCTACCTCTATCAAAGGCATTTGTTGCATATTTCCTCTTATACATACTCTTTGTGTGCCAGGGTATTTCCCTCCAAGTTCCTAGCAGAAAATTCCACCAGAAACATAGCGTACAGTTAATCAAATACCTTCTAAATTTCTCTAGAATGTCGATGGTCAGTCCTGCTTACTTTCATGCCACTCTTTTCCCTTAGTTAAGCGATTTTTCTCATTGACATTCCACTACCTTACCTTTCACCACTGATTTAATGATAGAAATTTCCTCACAGTCTGGTATATTATTCGTATGACATGTCATGGTCTGATACATTAACTAAACATGCAGTTTTAATCTCATTCTGCTGACAGAAACCAAACATGGGGCAACACAATCACTAGCTTTATATGCGCACATTTATGGCCTATGAACTTCTTCGATTAAGAGTTTACGTCACAAAAATCATTCATGATATTCCTTCCACATCAAGATTTTCTAGTGTCTTCTTCAATGTATTCATACTTAGAATCATAGAATCATAGAATGTTTTGGGTTGGAAGGGATCTTTAGAGGTCATCTAGTCCAGCCTCCCTGCAGTGAGCGGGGATATCTTCAACTAGACAGGTTGCTCAGAGGTGTACTTTCCTGTATTCATGTCAATGTTTTACACAAAGACTGCATTCCTACTCTTTCTACGGCAGCATCACATTGTTGACCTAAATCTATAACGCGGTACACAAGAACTTTTTTTTCCTGCTTATTAAATACCTCAAGGTCCTAGTCTGCAGTCAATACTCCTGTAATTCCTCTGTAAATGCAATACTGCTCAATGTTACGCCACTTGTAGTACCATAATTCTTCAGGCTATTTAGTTCTTAGCTGATGTTATCTCCCTGCTTTGCTAAAGCTTCTCACCTTTGTGTCTGCAGGTTTCTTTAGCCCTTTTCCACTTCTCCTTCTGTGAAGATTTTAAACTGAAAATACATTTCCCAAAGAGTAAGTTTTTTAAAGATATCTGTTAGGAACCTTCCTCATTAATTTCCTTTTAGACACAACACTTTGTTGTCTCATATAGCCAGTTCATCAAACTGAGACTCGAACAGGAATTAAGTACATGTTAATTCTTGGTTTAATCCATCCCTTCCCATTTGACATTTTTATTGAATTTGCTAAATGTAGCTTGGTCAAATCAGAAGAAACAGTAGAAGAGGACAATCTGACCTGAAGTCTTTGACGTATTCGATCTGTTCCATTTACTTTCAAAGCCTTTAAGGTCTGAGGTTGAATTTATATGTTCAACCTAATCCAACAAGATCCAGTAAAAACAGTAAAGAAATGTGGTATAAACCCCATTAATGCCCTGTCCTACTTCAATGTGAATGCATCCTTGATCTTACTTATAACACTGGATTAAAAAACACCTTAGAGCATTAATCTTTTCCCCTTCCAATAAAAAAAAAAATCCATATTAGTTGATTCATCCTTTTAAAATAGTCCGTTTTATGAATTTGGTTACCCTTTGCTGCCCTCTCCATTTTAACATCTTCTTAATGTTGTGTAATTGACCAAAAGAAGCATCAAAGTAAGTCACTTCACTGACTGAATTAATTTCTGCAAATAACACAGTTCAATTTCTTTCCTCTGCTATCACTATTGTCAGTAGTAATATATGCCAATAAAATGTATACGATTTCTTACTTTTCCTTCAGTTTGCAGAGAAGACATATTGAATATTCCGAAATTAAACTTTTTTGTATTACATTGTAGCTTACTCCATCAACAAAGAAGATAAAACACATATACAACCATTAAATAATTCTCAGTGCTATTTTTGTCAAGTTGTAAACTTCTTCACTCCACTTGGTGAAAACACTTGTTGATTCTTAGAGTGAGAGTTCACTCTTTCCTTCAAGAGCAAATCTACAATCACAAAATAATGCAACAGAAATGATGAAGTTCTACGTGGGTGTGTTTGAGACACAGGCAGACAGAAAAATCCAAATAGAAAGAAACTTAATTTCAGTAAGCTCTCCCTCTTACTTAGTAAGAAATCAGCAAGGTATTTCAACAGTTTTCTCTGGAAAAAACCCACAGCACCTGCATCTTTATATTTCCATAAAAACTATTAGCCTTGTATCACAGAATCACAGAATTACAGAATCACAGAATAGTAGGGATTGGAAGGGACCTCTGTGGGTCATCTAGTCCAAGCCTCCTGCCAAAGCAGGGTCACCTACAGCAGGCTGCACAGGACCTTGTCCAGGCGGCTCTTGAATATCTCCAGAGAAGGAGACTCCACAGCCTCCCTGGGCAGCCTGTTCCAGTGCTCCG
>Ga0065711_1032830_pt1 | contig 26610 bp, 16 predicted proteins | sample Hoacrofraction12_FD_59098 | JGI IMG/M metagenome (GOLD analysis project Ga0065711, IMG submission 59098) | Hoatzin crop microbial communities from Cojedes, Venezuela - Epithelial fraction 12 v2 (version 2) | ecosystem: Host-associated > Birds > Digestive system > Esophagus > Crop | place... | reverse complement strand
GACGTTCCCCCTGCTCCAGTGTCCCGAGCTCATCGCTCTGCCTTCCCAGCAGGGTTCCGTGTCAGCCGCTCCCAAGGCTCACTTCCGGATCAGAACCTGGGTTGCTCAACGCACCAAGCTATGTCCCCTCTCGTCCAGCCAGGACTCCACACTCGAGAACTACAACACTCCTGACTTTGGGCGTTTTATAAATTTTCTGTGTACTCCTCCCCTCTCTTGCTGCTTGTACACAGCTCTATTTTCATTGTACTTCCCCAGACTCAGTCAAACTATACTGTCTTAGTTCTGTGACTTGATTTAGGTGTATGCCAAGCCTTTTATCGGGCTTCACCAGGCATATTATACTCCACATTATCAGCTTTCCACAATGCCATGTCTTCTCCCAGTGTTGGTCTCCGATACTTTTTTCCTGTTTCTCATATCAGTCATTTGTCAATTTTACCATACTCTCAATTCCTTTAAACTGGCTGAGACTTATCTAGCTTGCTTTCCAGTTTCAGTTCATCTACCCTCTCACTGCTGCTTCTGTTTTCCATCAACAGTCCTTTACTGCTACATTTCTCTCTACTTCAGAGCACTTACAAGAAATTTATCAACATCAAGTGACAGGTGTCATCTCAAAACATCTCATGTTGCTGTTTGCAAACATCTAGGGACAGAACTATTAAAATATTGAGAAACAGTTTCCTTTTCATATAGATCTGTAAAGGTTCAGTGCAAAACCTTTTAACCTCATCTGCATTGGAAAATTTCCTCAGTCCTGTAATGATTTTAAAGTACTCTCAAAATTGCCACAGGTAGTTCAGTACCTGGTTCTGGTGCCTCCTGATGGGCATGGGAAAGCACAAAAATCCCAGAATGGTAGTGGTTGGAAGGGACCTTTGTGGGTCATCTAGTCCAACCCCCCCGACAAAGCAGGGTCACATACAGCAGGCTGCACAGGACCTTGTCCAGGCAGGTCTTGAGTATCTCCAGAAAAGGAGAATCCACAACCCCTCTGGGCAGCCTGTTCCAGTGCTCCATCACCCTCAGAGGAAAGAAGTTCTTCCTCATGTTCAGACGGAACTTCCTATGCTTCAGTTTGTGCCCATTGCCCCTTGTCCTGTCACTGGGCACCACTGAAAAGAGTTTGGCCCCATCCTCCTGACACCCACCTTCAGATATTTATAAGCAATTATAAGATCCACTCTCAGCCTTTTCTTTATGCTAAACAAGCCCAGCTCGCTCAGTCTTTCCTTGTAGGAGAGATGCTCCAGTCCCCTCATCCTTGTAGCCCTCCGCTGGACTCTCTCCAGTAGCTCCTCATCTTTCTTGCACTAGGGAACCTAGAACTGGATGCACCCTCACTAGGGCAGAGTAAAGGGGGAGGAGAACCTCCCTCGACCTGCTGGCCACACTCTTCTTAATGCACCCCAGGATCCCATTGGCCTTCTTGGCAGCCAGGGCACACTGCTGGCTCATCGTTAACCTGTTGTCCACCAGCACACCCAGGTTCCTCTCCACAGAGCTGCTCTCCAGCAGGTCAGCCCTGAGCCTGTACTGGTGCATGGGGTTATTCCTCCCCAGATGCAGGACCCTGCACTTGCCCTTGCTAAACCTCATCAGGATCCTCTCTGCCCAACTCTCCAGACTGTCCAGCTCTCACTGAATGGCAGCACAGCCTTCCCGTGTATCTACCACACCTCCCAGTTTTGTGTCATCAGCAAACTTGCTGAGGGTACACTCTGTCCCTTTGTCCAGGTCATTGATGAAGAAGTTGAACAAGACTGGGCCCAGTACTGACCCCTGGGGAACACCTCTAGCTACAGGCCTCCAACTAGACTCAGCGCTGCTGATGACAACCCTCTGAGTTCTGCCACTCAGCCAGTTCTCAATCCACCTCACTGACCACTCATCCAGCCCACACTTCCTGAGCTTCCCAATGAGCATGTCATGGGAGACCATGTCAAAAGCCTTGCTGAAGTCTAGGTAGACAACATCCACTGCTCTCCTCTCATCTATGCAGCGAGTCATGCCATCATATAAGGCTCAAGCATGATTTCCCATTGGTGAATCCATGCTGACTACTCCTGATAACCTTTTCCTCCACTTGCTTGATGGTGACATCCAGAATGAGCTGTTCCATCACATTTCCCGGGATGGAGGTGAGGCTGACCGGCCTGTAGTTCCCTGGGTCCTCCTTCTTGCCCTTTTTGAAGGCTGGAGTGACACTGGCTTTCCTCCAGTCCTCAGGCACTTCTTCTGTCCTCCAGGACCTTTCCAAGATGATTGAGAGGTGCTTAGCAATGACATTTGTCAGATCCCTCAGCACTCATGGGTGCATCCCATCAGTGCCCATGGATTTGTGGGTGTCCTGTTTGAATAAATGATCTTTAACCTGATCCTCCTCGAGCAAGGGAAGGTCTTCCTTTCTCCAGGCTTTCTCTCTTGCCTCCAGGGACTGGGATGTCCAAGGGCCAGCCTTAGCACTAAAGACTGAAGCAAAGAAGGCATTCAGTAACTCTGCCTTCTCTGTATCCTCCGTCACCAGGGCACCAGTCTCATTTAGCAGCAGGACCATACTTTCTCTAGTCTTCCATTTGCTACTGATGTACTTGAAGACCTTCTTGTTGTCTTTGTCATCGCTTGACAGATTTTTCTGGAAGCTTCTTGCTCATCCATGCAGGTCTTCTACCACATTTGCCTGTTTTCTTACTCATGGGATGCATCCATCTTGAGCACAGAGGAAGCGATGCTTGAATAGTAACCAGCTCTCTTGGATCCCTCTACCTTCTAATCCCCCTAACGCATCAGATTCCTTCAAGCAGGTCCTTGAAGAGGCCATAGTTAGCTCTCCTGAAGACCAAGGTTGCAATCCTACTTACTGACCCACTTCCTCCATGCAGGATCCTGAACTCCACAATTTCATGGTCACTGCAGCCAAGGCTGCCCTCAGCCTTCACATCTTCAACCTGTCCTTCTTTGTCACTACAAGGTCCAGCAGCACTCCTCTTCTCTTTGGCTCCTCCACCACCTGTGTCAAAAAGTTATCATCAATACTCTGCAGCAACTTCCTGGACTGTGTGTGCCTGACTGTGTTGTTTCTCCAGCAGATATCAGGGTAGTTGAAATGCCCCATGATAACCAGGCCCCGTGATCCTAAGGCTACTTTCAGCTGTCTGTAGAAGGCCTCATCGTCTTCCTCTTCCTGGCCAGGTGACCTGTAGTAAACACCCACAGCAGTGTCACCTATATTAGCCTGTCCTTAATTCTCACCCTTAAGCTCTCAATTCATTCTTCATCCACCCCAGTCAGAGCTCGATACATTCCAGTTGCTCTCACATAAAGAGCAACTTCACTACCTTGCCTTGCTGGCTTGTCTCTCCCAAAAAGTACCTAGCCATCTAAGACAGCCATTCTAGTCATGCAAGCCATCCCACCATGTCTCTAACTGCAATGAGATCATGGCCCTGCAATTGCACACAAATCTCTACTGCTTTTCTATTCCTTATGCTCCATGTGTTGATGTACAGGCATTTCAGAGATGTGTGAGGTTTTTTTAGGCACAGATTCTTTTGTCTCACTTCACCTCCCTAGTACCCAAATAGCATCCACTCCTACAGAAAACAACTTTAATAACACCCATACAGGTATTCTTCTGGCTTTTATTATATGGGTTCTGTCTCAGCCTGTCCATGGTTAGGTGCTACCATAAGTTGAATAGGTAGGTACAGATTAAAAATGTAATGTATGGCTCTGTTTTGACATGGTTTTCTTTCTGTGTATACATTATTCTGGAATTACCCTTCTACTGGGACATTTCCAAGCCATCTTCCAGGTGTTGCAGATGGTTCAAGAAGCATTATTAAGAATTCCTAACATTCTCTAAGAATGTTCCTTTTCCGAGTCAAAGTTTTTTCAGGGATTCTAAATGAAAGGGGACATGAAATTTAATTTTCTCAGATTCTCTGCTAAGAGGAATTTATGTCAGAGATTCATTTCAAGGCTGATACATGAGAGAAGGGCTGGTTTAGTCTCCCATAAGCTTACTCACAAAAAGTCTCAGTTCATCTTTCCCTTCTCTTACTCCAGCAACTGCATAATAACATGCCCTGTATCTCATATCTTCAAGACACTCAGTCTCCCAAAAGAACAAAATATACCTGGTTTGAAATGCATTTTGGCAGCCTGGTTACTCTAGTCAACTGTCAAGTCATCTGTTTCTCCAGAACTACTTTAGCAATGTTTTGCTAAACTTATTTCTTCCATATTGCTTCAAGCTACTCAGTTGCTTGAATCAACACAATAGACTCAGTGCACCAATCCCACCCCCATGACTTCTATTTGACAGTACATAATATTTGTCTTTCTCTTTCCGTGCTTTCTGAAGACCCTGGTTTCTATAAGCTTTTTTTTTTTCGAGGCCAAACACAGCATCTGACATATGCTTATAACCCTCGTTGATTTACAATAGGAGAGAGCACTGCTTCAGCTGAGCAACCTGCATGACCTCTTTGTATTTCATTTGTATCTGATGAATAAGGTCTGCCACAGTGATTGTTTGTTTCATATTTGCTGGGCAGTTACAATAGCACTTTATCCTGTAAAATACATTAATTGCTGCTTTCTGATTGTAATTAGGTTCAAATTCTTATCACTAAGTTCATCTTCTCAATTACACATCCCCTTAAGAAAGGGAAACCTTTTTTTAAAATCAAACAACAAAAATTCAAGACAAGAACAATAGTTAAAAAAAAATTTGGAGTCCAGCATGTCTTATTTTATAAGCCAAAAGTTATCATGCTTCTCCAAGGAAGAAAGAGGAAAGATCAACACCAGTTTTGCAGTACTATAAGCAAATAAACTACTGAAAGCAACTCAATACATTTAATACTAATTGTTCATGGAGCAGATTATATTTGGCTTATACAGTGGCAGGAATTGATGCAAGAGGAAGAAGAGCTCTTCTGCAGACATTTTGACAAGAAACTCCTTACAAAAAAGAAAACTACCAGAGCACATAAGATGAAATACGATTTTGGAAATTATAATTGTTTAGAGGAGAACAACTTCAGACCACAATAACCAACCACCTGCCAGGTGGTTTGGTCCTATGGCTAACAGAAAATAGAAAGGCTGCATTAGAGGTACAATTTAAGTTTGCTTTAATGTTAACTTTTAATTAATCAACTTTACTGCACACTGACAGAACAACAGCACAACCATAACCACATATTTGATATGCATTGCGAAGTGGCAAAATATACATGTTATTTTGCTGAATGTGTGACCCATTATCTATAGGAGGCAGATCAAAGTCAAGAAGAATTCTCTTCTTTGGCTTGAACATGAAAGAGCTCACTAAAAAAGCATGATGTTTTTCTTGTTTTAACCATTCCCACTAAAGCATTGTAGAAAGTATATAGAATATTAAAAATGCTCTGTTGCTTTGACAGACTCTGCTGATCATCAACAGAAGCAGGAGAGTTGATCCTTTTGGGCTAGTGTCCTGAACAAAACAGAAGCAGCCTGTAATCCACATACAGAAAACAGAAATAAGGCATTTATCTTGTGCCCCAGTCCATACACTAAGGCAGAGCTATGTCCCAACCATATGCAGAAAATGTAAAAAGATCTATGAGAACATATGGCCCTGATTCTATAATTTATGATATGGTAAAGGAATTGCAAAAGATCTGACTTGCAGAACAAACGTAATTATAGTTGCTTAGTTTTTCATTTTACTTACCCAGAATGAAATTTTGGGAGAAGAATAAAAAGGATTGCTCTAGAACTTTTGTATTACTTGCCAAATTTTAGACCCCTACATTCTCAGAAACTCTAGCTGTGAGATGTTGGTTTAAAAGTACATAGGGCAGGTGGAGGCATGGATTTAAATCTTATCTCCAACAGTGCGGTCAGGAGAAATGACATACGAGAGATCTGGACTTTTTTCTCAGTTTATCAGTAGGTCCCTCAAATGATTCCAGAAATTGAAATAAATACATCAGCCATTTCCCAATAGGTGTGCTTTACTTCCCCAAGAAGAATACCACTTCACAGCTCATGACTAAGACATTCAAGTTTCAACAGTACTGTTTTACTCAGCATCTTAGAACAATTTCTTCCAAAATTTCACACCACCTTGCAAGGCACTAAGCTACAGACTGTCTTTATAAGAAAGTGCTGTCATCCTATTTTATGGACAGGCAAAGCAAATCCCTAAGTTTCAGTATTTTTTTCCTAAGGCCTAACAATAAATAACAACTAAGGCATTCTTATTTTCAGTTATGCATCTCATCTACTTGAAACACCCTGCTTGAAGCATACAAAAAAGCATCACTCACAATAGTCCAAAAACTACTTCTTATGTTACACACACCATACTTCAATATAAATCAGTCAGGACACTGCCCCACCTCCTCTGAGTCCATTCTCAGCCAGTGTCCCAAAACAGTGCAAGAGCTCAGTGCTCTAACCAACCTGCCATCACTCAGGTGTGACATCTGCCAGGATCTTGACTGCTTCTGGTCATTCAAGGTCCTGTAGTTTTTTTTAATTAACTCCAATGCCCTAGCCAAATCCCACTTTAGCTAATTATATTCAGTGTACCTAATGTGCCTCCTGTAATTTCAGTCCGAACAGGTTATTCTCCACTTTTCTATCCAAAGATTTATGCAGCTATCTTGTGTAAAAGAGTATTTAAGGTTTCTAAACGTGGAAGTAATTGCAGGTCAGAGTTACTGCATTAGTCTCTCCTATCTGTAGATTTAGAAATGAAGACAGTGGTGGCATCATTATACTTTGTTTGTGTCCAAAGCTTTTAACACTGTTCATCTTTAAAAAAGCCAACATGGAAAGAGATGCAAACTCTTGATAAAGTAATAAAGATTAAGCACCTGTACAAGACCTGAAACAGACAGAATTTTCTGAAGGAGCTTTCAGCTGCAACACCTCAGCAAAACCTCTAATGAGGAAAAGCAGCATAGAAAGTTTAACTGAGATTTGTCCATACACTGTTAATAGATTAGTATTGACTAGGATACATTCCTCTAGTAAAAATATTGTCCCAATGACAAACTGAGATATTTTGCTACAGCAGGTCCAAGCCATAGCTATTTCTAATTGAAACTTGAGATCATTACATTATTAAACTGTTTTCAAGGTTCCAATTCCACTAGTCAGTTGTGAAATGGCTCCATCCTTTGCTGTCATACAGGCACAACAGCTAAGATATGACATACTTTGTGACCAGTTTCACATGTACAACTGACTCATCATCTTAGATTAAAACTGTTCAGTCATCACCACAAACTCCCAAGATTTCAGGAACCTGGCTTTGCTCTCCCGCAACTTCAATCTCTTCTTTGACTGATACCAAACTAGAAAAGCTAATGACAATTTTCATATTCTAGCTCTGCATTGAAACAGTTTTTACTGCTAAATGTTTCTCCCATCTCCTTTGAGTAGCTTTCTACATGCTCCCTAAGAGTTGGCCAGCTTATTCTGGCACTGCTTTTCTACTGGTCTCTGCATCGCCTGCACTGCAAGCACAACCACAGCTTTCTTTAGATTAGCAGCTTGATAACAGATGAGGGAGACGACCAGGTCTTTCACCAAGGTCATCATATTTGCTTAGTAAAGCACATGCACTTAACTTCATGCCACTTCAAAGTCCCATCAAAATCAGAGTTAAGCATTTACAAACATGCTTGAGTTAATATAAAAAAACTAAACGGTGACAAAGGAAAAATGTCACATCATATTTAAACTTTTTAAACTGAAGGTAACTACACAGAAAAAAGGCACAAGTATCTCACTGTCCACCAGGAATTCTTTACACGTTTGGGGGACTTCCATGTCTGCCATCACATCATATTTTAATCATTTATTTCCTTCCCAGTAGCCAGTGTTTACAATGGCAGTTTGTCTCTTGATTACCAAATGAGCTGTCTCTCCTGCTGAAGTACCGTGCCTTTGCAGTGTAAACGTGCACTGTGTGCTTTACTCCTACATTCTGATTCCAATGAATCCAGGACTTTGTGACCTGTTATGCTCACAGTGGGAAACTGTTGTATCCTACTAGGATTTATAGGTTTCACTGCTGCAAAAGCATGGCACCTCAGCATTCCCTTCACAGCAGACTTTAAACTAAGGATCCATCTGTTATTTTCCAATCTAACATCCTCAGGGTTTACACACATTTTCCTCAACCCTGGGTATAAAGCAAGGCATAGTGAAGTACAGGGTGTTCCCTGAGTAACTTTATTACTTACTGGTAGCCTAAGATTTATACAGTTAAATGAACTTATCTTCAAGTTGTCCTCTAATCTGCTTGTGAACCACATAGATAATTTTTGGTCAAGGCACATATATCAATCTCCATGTACTTCTGTTCAGCATCCTCAACACCACTTTGTTTGCAGTTTCTGCAGCTTTGCTCTGCTTCAGGCAAAACACAGTTAAACACAAGAAACTCCTACGGAAGTTCAATGCTGTACTCACAAGACTGCATGGCTCAACATCACAAAGCCAAAAAGTCACAAGCTCCACACTGATCAATGAAGAAAACAAGTAAAGAGCATCAAGGTCACATTTGCTAAGACCAAGGAAAGACTTTTATATCTATGGCAGCCTAGTACTAAGTTATATTCTAAGCAGTGGTGAGAACGCCGACTCCCACACTAACACGGGCTGCCATGTGGAGCTGCATTCGCACCTTGGATTTCCAGGACAAGAATGTTTCCTGACATCATCCCCAGAGACGGCAGACGGCTTCTTTTGCAGATTACTGTGAACAAAAGCTGCAGGATAAAACAGAGCTATGAATCATAGTGATACGAGCTGTTCAGTTTCTCAGAGACAATGCTGCCTGGCACAGAAATAAGGCGTGACAGTAACATACTCTTAAAAACAGCGTGGATGCATTTTTTTCCATTATGCTTAACCAATGGATGACTAACCTACAGCTTAGCTGCGCTGAAGCCATACCTCTGTCATTATCTCATGTGAGAGCCAACAACTTGATTTCTGCTGTAAACTCCAGTCACAAGGCTAATATCCCAACATGGAGATAAAAACCACACACTTTGTTTCATTTTGTTTGACTGCTTTTAAACTCTACTGCTGGCTAGTCCACAAAAGCATTATTTGTTCCTTGACAAGTTGTGAGGTCCTTCCAAAGCTACATTTCATAAAAATCATTCCTAGTACAGATTGCTCTCAAGTAAATTACTCAACGTCTACTGCTCTTTGTGAGTATCCAAAGAAATGGATTGGTTTTGGACAAAAGATCCTGTACATGAAGATCAATTTGCCTTCTACAATGCTTTCACGTCTACTATCCTGTTAATTTCTTTTAGTTCAAGCACTGAATTTCTCAACTGCCTTAACCAATCCCCTAGGATGGTGATTTGCACAGGGGACTGCACAATTTCCAGTCTTTTCTTTAAACTCTTTAAACTGTTATAGAAGATAGATGCACTCCACTTCAGTCATAAGTCAATAAAAATATTCGTCTAGGCATAATGTGTCTTTTTACCTCCCCCATGAAAACACGCAGTAAGTAGCTCTGCAGCTGCTCAGTAATTGGTGTAGTTACCTTCACAAGCTCATTTTGCAGTTTTGCTTATTTTCAGTGGACTGATCCTTTTAATGAGAAAGCATCATACACCGATATCAAGCAATACGCAAGAGCCTGACAGCTCTAATTACTCTTATTCTAATCCACTATAACTTCTTATAATAAACTTACAGAAGTGACTTCTACCCATGTCAACAAGCCTCTCACATCTGGTTATGCTCTTTTCTGCAAGCATAGGGCTTATTTATTTGGTGCTATCCAAAGCATTTGCCCAAAAAAGTATTTGTCTGCGTTCTCCACTCCATCAGACAAGCAGTCTATAAACCAGGTTTGCAACCTAAGCAGCTGAAGAAGCAAATGGAGAGAGCTAAATTGCTGAATTGCTGTGGAACTCCAATTAACAGCTATCTAGCAACTGTTCTTACATGTGTTGAATAACTAGGCATCTTTCTTTATGATAGTGGTTAATAAGTAACATGCTGATATATTTTGCTCAGGAACATGAATCCCAGTCTCATTATTCTGTCTGTAAATGAGTGTAAAGAGCTGGACACATGAACATAGTTGTCCTGGATTCATATGCATCCATTACTGGAGTACCTGATTGCCTTTGAACTCTACATTCAGCATTATGATTTGTGCTTCTTGAACATGTTATCCTCCCTTCTGTTCCCCAAAATAAAGGAGCAAAGCAGCAGGTGTCTCACCCTAAGAGGATGTGTTTTCAAGGTTTAGAAAAGAAAACTTGAGACAGCAAAGTTTGTTCAATGAGGCTTATGAAATCAGGATTGAATTATTGTGTGAAATTTTATTTTCCTCAATGAAACCCTGCTACCTGAGCAGAGGAAAACAGCCCAGTATAAACCTCTTAACTACCTTAGAAAAGGTATTTCCAGGAACTGGTTGTTGTGAAAAAGGGCGTATTGCAAGGCATCTCAAAGAGTGGAGAACTGAGCTCATTCTCAAAATACAATCCTCCCACCAACTGGGACACAAGTTTTAAAAAAGAGAGAAAGTGCATGCACACTACTATCTGCAATTCCTATCTGAACTGCACAACAGAGAAGTAGAGATGTACCTTCCCTCTTGGTCTACACTTAATTCAGTTTTTAAGAAGAAACACCCTTCCATGACAAAAGGGAGAGGGGAAAAAAAAATGGGTTTGTAGTGTAAGACTTGTTTTTTTATACGTAGAATATCTTGATACAACAAAAAAGTGATACACAGCAAGTACTTATTAATTCTATATGCAATTACCTATCATCATGAATAGAAAGTTGCAAATTCCAACTGATCACACATTCACAAATTTTCCCAACACAAAATGTAACAATTTTTGGTAAAGACTCCTTTTTCACCCCCTGCTTGAAGTGATGTCCTTTCATCTTATTTCAAAGCTCAAAATATGTGAGAACTGTAGTGCTCACCTATGAACCATGGCAAAGTAGCAGTTACATATTTTTTTCTAGCTTTAAAAAAAAATATGGATGCTACGCAAAATTGTGCCTGAAATTATCTGCAGCCTTGTGACCAAAGGTAACCTTGAGCAGCATTCTGCAGGACTCGGCCTTTAACATTTTGGACTATTGTTTTTTAACCACACAGCTGTAAGCAAGAAAAAAAATTGCCAGCACTGTTGAGTCATTGACTCTTTTGCAACACTGTCAACATTTAACACCTCCCAGAGCAGGTTATCTATAATAAATATCAGCTTTTTAGAAAAATAAGATTCTATAAGCAGTAAAATATTGCTTTGAATAAGTACCCAAAAGGCTAAAATCATTTCACAATCTCAGTTCTTCCCAAAGTAATCAGTGTTATTCAATAATGACAAAAAAAAATACTCCTGATTTTTTTTTCCCACTTCCAGAAGCAGATACAAATTTTTTCAGGGCAGTATTCAAATGTGCAGCTTTATATAACAGTACTGGGCTAAAGAACTGTTTCTCTTCTATGGAAGTACTAGCAGTGTGCTAGATTCAATAGTGACCCTGAGGGGAGCAAATAGGAGCATGGTTATGATGTAAAACCTGCTATCAGTCATGAGGAACCCCCAATGACTGAGTTTTTGTCTTTACCCATAGCAGACAAATATGAGGTATTACTGAAAATGATAATACTCCACCTTCAAGTACCTAAGGAATCTAAGATAGCAACAAGACACAAAAACCAGAACAGAAGACAAGTACAAAGTGAAGCGGCAGTTTTTTGGGTCTATCCTACAAAATACAGTGGTAAGAATATGAACATACCAGTAACAGGAAATAAGTTGTTGTAGGACAACTTCTTTTTCCAGTCTTTTCCACAATAAACTGTCAGGGAGCAGCAAGGCCCCGCTGCTCCCTAAGTAATGGGGAGCCAGATGATCCAGCCAGCAGAGCAAGGCCTCACCAGGCAGGGTCCACCCCATAGTGTCCAGCTAAGGCAAGTCAGAGGTAGCAGCCAGGTTCAACCGCAAGATTATCAGGCATTTTCACAGTGATGAGGCAGATGTGAGTTCAAGCCATGAAGTCAATCCATAGGTTAGGGCAAGTCAGCTCATGGCCATGCAGGGGTACAGTGGTAGCTGAGCTAGAAATCAGCAGTTGCAGAGCTCTGCCCAAGCAGGAAGCAAAAGCTCAAGACTGAGCTTAAATAAGGATCCTAGGCTCATAAGTGAGGGTGGGGTGAGGAGGGTTTGAGGCCCATCAGGCCCCAGGTGTAGCTTAGCAGAGCTACAACAGCCTATTAGTGCCATCAGGGCTCTGAAAACTGCATAAAACATCTGCAAAGTAGTAAGGTTAGTTCATTAATGAAAGCATAAGCTTGTAAGAAACATATGGGAAGTCTTCTTTGCTGTTGAATGAGTGAAAAATTACAGAATCACAGAATGTTTGGGGTTGGAAGGGACCTCTATGGGTCATCTAGTCCAACCCCCCTGCCGAAGCAGGGTCACCTACAGTGACAATTAGTCAATTTTAAAGATGTTATATACAAAGCAATAATTTCATTTTGTGCTAACTCTAGCCATTCATAATCTGCTGGCATACATAATAAGAATTGTATTCAGAGAAAACTGCACTGTTCAGTGTTTCAGTTTACTGATACAGCATTTCAATGGTACTTCAAAGCATTTGCAGAATTCAAGCACAGTTTCTCTGGATTGCGGGAACTTTCAGTCGTGCCCTTCATTGACAGGCATCATGATACAAGCTCTTGGTTTTATGAAGTTTTGGTAACCTCCAATGAAACTTGGGCTCATTATTGTTATCTACTTTTCATACACACTGCTTGTGAAGTAGTCTAATGAAAAACAATAGATACAGAACATACAATGGTTGCCACTGAATGTGTTTGCCAAAAATTGCTATTCTGTCGGTCAGACTATCCCCCCTCCATGGAACAATCCTTGGTCTCCTTCAGCAAGTTTTCAAATTCTTTTTGGAAGACTTTCCGTTCTCAGCACTGAGTAATACCAGATTAGTTTAATTTTATGGTACTGGAAGAAAGTGAAGTTTTATCTACTCAAAAGCTTTACACTTGCCCTGTTCCTCAAGGAAAAAAAGGCAAATATGTAAGTTCTTTAATGTGATTACTGCTGAGAACCTTAGTCTTATTTTCAAGCGTTGACGTGATTCCCAAATAGTGCTAGAGAAAGTTTAAATGAAAAACTTTATTGTGTTTCATTTAAAATTCTTACCAAAATGTATCAAAATTTCATTTCTAATTTAAGCTTTTTCTTACATTGCAGTAGCTCATCAGGAAGCAAGAAAAAGTATTACAGAAAACTGAACTGTATTTTCACATTTTGAAATAATTGTGGCTATTTTCCTGCTAACTCTAGAGCTGACAATATCTGGCATTTATCTGTTCTGACTGTCTGTCTCAGAGCTGTCTGTGCTGGTTGAGCAACAAGACAGTCAAACTACCTAAATAAAACTGGAATCTTCAGTACAATCCAAGAAGGCTTTGTTAAATTTAATAGGCTGCTAACGGACTGTTACCCTCTATGTTTCATATTGGAGAAAATCTGATACTATCTATCACAGTACATGAAAACAGGCGTGCACATCACCTCTCTGAGCAGAGCACCCAAATTTTTATAGTTGATATTTTCCTGCGACCAATGAATTATGCTATGATTTGCAGAGTTATTTAAGGCAGTCCCTATACATACAGATTTTGTTACAGATTTCCATGTTACAGAATTTAGTTAGGCTTTTTCCATGACCTTTTACTCTTGATAGTTAATAGCATTTTAGACAACTTCAGTATGAAATTTAATCATGTATCTATTTACCTTTGGTTTAACACATTGAGTAACTAATAAGCTATTCCCATCAAACTCTTATCACTCATGGTGTATTCTAAATGTCTGAACATACAAGTTTCATATACAATTACTGGAGAAAATTCAGATCTTGGTGAAATCATATTCTTTGCAGTTATAGTAACTTTAATAGCTAAAGACAACAGATCATACAGCTGAATGCATCATAAACCAAATAGCTCCCTTTTATAGTTAACCAAACAGCTTCTTTCTCCCCCTCCAGTAACTGAAGAACAAATTATCAATAATAGGCAGATGGCCATTAGCATAATCCATAAAGCCAGAAGACATTACAGTACTTTGTATCTATCAACACTGATTAGCAGCATAATGTTTAATTAGCTTCTATGAAGAGAAGTGAGTAACAGGGTAGGGATACGACAAAGGAAATGGTTTTAATAATACACTGGATGTTTTTCAAAGTGAAATAATTTCCAGCTCACCAGCTTTTCAGTAAAGGGTGCTTTAGCATGGATTGGTTCAGAATGCGCACACTGATCAAAACAAGGAAAATTACAAGTTTTCATAGGCATAAATTTAGCTAACGCATTAGAATTTCAGCAGAAATAATCTTGTATGAGCTGAACAATTCTATCTTGCCAATAAAAAAGCAAATGGATTAAGGGATAGAGGCATTTCGTGACTGCAGGAAGAAAACGTTGCATATTCAAGCCTGGATAGCACTAAGAAACTTTCCTTGGATTATGTCCAACAGGCCTTTGACAAATCCTCTTTTGCTGGCCTTCATTAAACTCAATATATACCTGTATCTAACTATATAAAAACATAAACTCAAAGTCTAAAGACAACAAAGCATAATAGCTTAAGTCTCAAATATTTATGAAGTAGAGATTAGATTACAGAGATACTGCAACTTGGCGTTAGAAATTTCCTGTTTCACAGTCTTTTTTAGTGGCAACAAATAATATAACATAGGTAACTTGCTTTTCAGGGGAAAAATCTGCATTTAATGATTATGTAAACATGGAAGGATGCATATTAGACTGGACAATATTTTCAAAATATGTTGTATGTTTGATGGAGAGATCTGAGCCTTTCATCACAAAGCTTAACATAGCTCCATGTAAACAAAATGCATAAAGCACATGGAGAAGGCAATGACTATCACTAATATGTATCGAAATACACACACTATGAAGTGGAACTTGTATCTCTAAATTCAGCAGAGAGAGGCTCTGAATCAGAGAAGACAGAAGAGAATAATTTTCTTCTGTCATCTTTATTTGATATTTTAGTGTATCACCATTCTTTGCATTATGATCTCCTCCACTCTCAGGTTATCTAAATGAGAACACAACATGGCTGCTGATGGCAGAGGTGAAATTGTAACACAGATCCTGAGACACTTTGGACACGTGTGGTGGGAATAGAAGTGTGCCACTAAGGTAAAAAATTTAAGCTCTTGCAGTACCATACAGTTGTGTTAGTCTGTTGCTATTAGCTATACTGAAGACATAGCTACAGAAAAACATGCAGTAATATCAGTGGCTGTGGGTCTAAGGTATTTTCTTTCCTCCTCCTTCTGAACAAGATGGTTTTATTAGCTCAGTGGAGAATGGGAAGAGCTGGGAGACCTGGGATAGAACTGTCACTCAGAAACGTGGACAGAGTAAGAGACAGAAGGAAGTTCCTAGAGTTACCAGTAACGTTGACTAGTGCCTGAAACAGAAAAACAGAGTGATTTATTTCACTCTTTTGATTCAAAACACAGACGGTTCCTGGTGTAGACAGTATATCATGGGAGAACAAGAAAGCTTCCATGTGGGAACATCCACTTCAAGAATCCATTTTCTCATTAAGCGTGCAATTGAATGAGATAAGCATCTGTGCAGAAAAGTGAAGAGGCAATCACCAGCCACAAGCATGGCAGGGGACTAGCCTAAGTCAGATACAAAGCAGCAGTGAGATACATTGTTTGTCAGGGACAGCCTCTGTATCTGCAGATGCCTCACTGAACGGCACAACCTTTATCTGCTAAAACATATCACCAACTGTTACTGAAGAAAACAACACATAGGCACGAGGTGTATCAGATGGTACAACCTACTCCAACAAATACATTTGGAAGGGAAATACTGCTGAATTTTGAGATTAAACAGGATTTCATATCCCTATCCCTTCTTTGTGGCAAGGACGGTCTTTGGACAGCTAATTCCAATGTTCCAGGTGGGAAGTGCAAGAGAACTTCCTTTTCTCCCTATTTAAAAAGAGCTTAAGAAAACTGCAAGTCATACTTCATAAAGCTGTTTCATTAACTGTGCCCATCTCCACTGAGGTTCAGCTAAACCTAAATTAGCAGCTTCAGGAGATTACAAAATGTGCTTCTCAAATCCACTTTCTACCTCTCTACCTCTACAAAACTCACAGTGGAAAAGGAAAGGAAACATTGCCTAGACACTGAGACAAGCGCTCTTCTAATTCTCAGGTTGTTTCTATGAAAATGTCCTGATTGCAGAGTCTCCCATTGCTTGCTTCCACTGTACAGAATATCTATGAATGGATACAATATAAATTCACCTTTTGGTGCAAAGCTAATGGCCTTGACTAGACTATTAGGGTATACAGGGGTACTTTTCTAATTAATTTACTTAGTACTGGACTGCTTGAATATATAATTAAGTATTATGGGCTTATCTATATTTGGCCGTCTCTTTCCCTTTCTCAGTTCATCTTTTCACTTTGTATGCTGAGAACTCCAGGCATCTCTCATCCCCAATTCAACAGCTTTCCTCTTTTTGATAGAACAAAGTATTCAAACTATTATAGAGGTAGAGCATGCTACCTTACTTTAAACATCAATGTTTTACATGGTTCCATTGTTTGACATAACCACAGCTTGCACTTTCATTTTACATATTAATATGCTGTATGTTTTCCAGTTAGTCACAGCAAATTAACTCTCCTTGCCTTGTCATAGGCAGGGACAGTTTGGTTGGCCTCACTGTAGCATTTAATCTTGTGAATTCTTAGCTAAGAACAAAGGCATTAAAATTAATTTTTGAGTTAAGCTCTTTTTAAGAGGATCTCTTCCTGCATCAAGATCCATTTCGATGGAAAGATGCTCACCTGAGTGGTGCTTAGAGAATTCTACCTACTTCAAAAGGCTAAAGAAATTCAGTGAATTTTAATTCAGAAAAAACATAAGCAAATATGAACAAAAACTTCACCTACAAAACCTATTTTAATCCAGATAACCCCAAACATTTTGTTGGCTTTTTTGCTGTTTCTGCACACTAAGCATTGGTTTCACAGAACAATCATGACTCCAAGATCAATATACTGCATGGCAACTGCCCATTCCAAGCTTAGCACTGTGTAGGTTTCAGTTCTCTTTCACTAGACACACCACCTTACTTCTGTCCACAGTGAATTTGACTGATCTTTTTTCTTGGCCACTAAGTTTTTTTAAGTTACTTCTGAAATTTCATATTATTAGGGTGGTATCATGAAAAGGGCTTAATGTCATCTTCAGACCTCACTGTTTATTGTCTTCTCCAATTCATCAATGAAGATCAATTGTTACTAGTCCCAGACTGATCCTGCACTGACCCCTGGTCAATGCTTTTCCACAATGAAAAGTGATCCCTTGTTTCCTACCCTTTAATAATTTTTCAGTGTACTAAAGAATTCATCTACCAGTCCTGAGGAATGTTAATTTATTTAATAACTTATGAAGTGAAACCTTGTCAAAGAATGACTATATAAAGTCCACTAGATCCTCTTTCTCCATTTTTTTTTTACTGATATCATCCCAGAAACCCAGAAAGTTGGTGAGGCATGATTATACTTAACGGAAGGCATGCTAACTCTTTCCTAGTTGACCACTTTTATCCATGCACTCGGTCACCTTGCTTTTTATAGATTCTACCATACAGCTGGGATGCATCTCAGACTCACCAGTCTGTATTTCACAGAAGTATGTCTCATGCCCTTTCTGTAGAGGCAATTACTTCAGCTCCCCATCTGTCCTCTGGTTGAATGACAGTCCGTCATGGTAGGTTATACACCTTGGCCATCAGTTCTGCAATTTCATACTTCTATTCCCTTAGGTACCTGATTCTGGTAACATATTAGCATTAAACTTACCTATTTGATCTAAATTTTCCCTTGAATCAAGCTCGCTTCACTGGTCTATAGGTTGCAAAGACTGTAGTGCTGTGATGGGTATAGAAACACCTTTCAGAAGCGCAGGGAGCGCTAGCCACGTTCCTCTCATTAATTTTGTTGGTCCAAAGCAGAGGTGCTCCTCCACAACCATTAGCTTACTCCCTGCTTCTGCTTAAATAGTCCTCCTCAAGTTTTAATTTTCAGCACCAGCAGCAGAGTTCCATTTTGATTAAGGCACTACTAAGATCTCTAAAACACATAAGTAGAGCCACGCTGGCTCATATTGGCATCCATACTCCTGCAAAACATATATTTATTACCTTCTTTAAAAAATGGAAAGAAAAGCCTTTAAGCATGGTATGAAGGTGCTCATTTATTATGGACATGTTTAATACTTTGATATTTGAAATTTGCATGTAAAGAAAAAAAGTTTTAGAGAAAACACAAATCCCTTTGAGGCAGTATCTCAGTATGAACTATTATGGCATATATTTTGATACCTGCTGCCCTGTAACATAGAAAGGAAATCAAATGAAAGTAACATCAAAAGAGGGGACAATTACATAGAGTTGCTTACCCTTTATTGCCAGTTAATTTTTCGAAAGTTTTATTTTGATCTTTTTCTTCCTATGAGACTAGAAACATGTCTACCATTCTGACTACAGGAAAACAACTTCCTGCTAGTATTTATTATTTATGAAAATAGTGACTTGCTTTTCAAAGAACTAGACAAGTATCTTCTCTTATCGCCTCTTAAATCTGCAGCTTATTGTGATCTGGATTCACAGAAATCTGGCTTCATGACGACTTGCAGCTATAGGCCTCCTTGTATTATCTCAATTGCTAGAAATCTTCTTCAGAAACCATCTCTAGTTCCAGGTTCAAATCCAACTCAAATCTAATTATGGTCAGACATGCAACTTCAAAGATGAAACTGCAGCTTCCATTTCATACTCAATTCAGGAGCTGATTCAAACCTATTCAAAAGTAACTGAAACGCATTCCTTGACAGGAATGCTAAACGGGCTTTAAATCTGCCCTGCATTCTTGTCTTATCTGCAATATCCTGTTCAGCAAAACATAGTGATGTAACTATAATGTCTCCATGTTTTCACTTAGTGACTAAAATGCAAAATTTTGCAACTAGCTCTAATGAGGAAGCCAACTAATTTGTCAGTGAAAATCAATGGACCTCTTGAAAGAGATCACAGTTGCAGCTTTCAAGTCTGGCATAGCATTGTCAACTGCTTTTAGTTACCACAGAGCCAGGCATGGACATTACTTTCAGCATTTTATAAGGTCATGAAGACCTCCAGACGATCAAGAAGTGACAAAAACGGTGCTGAACTACTTGTCCTCTTAACTACCTATTCTCAGGCTTGTGAATTTTTTCATGATAGGATTATTTCTTAGACAAATCAATTATTAATACCAAACTCAATGTGTTGTCATATGAATCAAATCACATTTTTTCCTTAAATCTGAGTGAAATTAATTCAAATATTTCTTTTGCTTTAAATGTGCAATTAGCAGAGACATTTTTCAGTTGCTTGAGTGACAATTTCAGTCTTCACACTTGACATACAAGTTGACGTATTTTTAGACAACAGAATTGACTAGAACATTTTAAGTATTTTAGAGTGTGGTAACTGCAGATCTGCTGGCACCAAATCAAATACAGGAATGGCAAATGTTGTACCTAAATAATTTGAGGCAAACCATGTCTCATGTCTTCTCCCTACATCAGCTTCAAATTACTGCATGTCAGTAAAACACCTGCCTTGTTAAATCTCCTATGCTTGCTTACACAGCTATACTCAGCTTTAAATTCTCTATAGAAATTATCTGTGCATGCGATAAGGAGAGTTTCAATGGCCTAGAATATCTGTTGCTGTTGACATCTCAAGAAGTTGTTTTTCTCTGGTAGATTACTTTAGATTTGCCTTAGCAACGACAAAACACATAAAATAACTCTAAAGAGCTGAAAAGCATCCTTAGTATATTCTCCTTCTCTCTGTCACGCAGAGTCTGTGTGGTTTTTTAAACAATGTGTAACTCCTAGTAGATGAGTCAGCCTGAAGATGGCAAGACTTTGTCTGAAATCACAGCAAGACCTACTTGATCTAGCTTCTTTACTCCACCGTAATTTTTTTTTCAAGTTGCAGCCGTACTTTCAGGGGAGAAGGAGGAATATGTTGACAGTGACCATAATACAAATGTCAAAATCCTTCTACCACACACTCAAAAATATTATTGGACTGTAGAAGAGACAGGGAAAGAAGAAGATCATTTGCAAGAATTGGTGCTTAGCAGCATTCTTACAAAATTATTTAATGTGTTCTGAATTTACTACTATTTGCTGTCTTTCAAACATCCCAAGAATCACAGTGCTATAATAGGTAAAATCTCATTTTGGAGGATGTGCTGATGTGTCTGCGTCAACAATATCTACACCAAGATACATCATTTATATGAGCTATTTTTAACTAGTAAGGCTGTCAATATTCCTGCACTGCAAGTGCTTAGGTTATAGTTGTAGTCAATTCCTGGAACTGCTGAGAATTGTCAGCTTTGCTAAAATACATGAACAAATGCACTTCCATCTCTCTTAATCCAGCAACACAATTCTTTTTTAGGGTGTGAAGAGATGAAAGAAGGAAATGAATCCCTTTTCTTTGAGTAAAGATAAAAGATGATATTGTTAACAAGAAGAGATGAAAAAGAGCTGGTTCACTCTTGATCCAGTGATAACTCAGATACTGAAACAATTAATTGGGCAAAGGGTTCAACCTAGCTGAAAGGCCTCTCAGTGTGGCTTCATATACCTTACTTTTCAAGGACCAACTTTCTAGTACACTTTCAATTTTTTTTAACAATGTTGTTTCATTTTTCACCTTTGAATCTTAGCTGGCCAACAAAAAAACACATGGAATAGGAACCTTTGGAAGAAGAAAACTATAAAGTTATTTACTGAAAAGTTATGCTGGACTGCAGTTAATTAGAGCAAGATCAGATTAAAACCTGGAGACAATGAAATGAGGAGTTTAATATAGATTAGAAACAGATATTTTAAACCCAATGTAAGCAGTCAAAATATAGTCTTGTTACAAATTCAGTTAAGTCAATAAAGACTAAGCTTCGTTCTAGGAATAACTATTTCCACTGTTAGGAAAGAATTGAATTAATTGGTTACATATAAATCTTTACTAATGTGTATTTACTTCTAGTAAAGACCAATTTCCACACACAAATATATGCAAGTGACTAACTGTTTAATAATGTATCAGCTGGCTTAATTCAAACTTAAGAGAGTAGAAATACATGCTGCTAAATCACGACCTGTTTCTAAGTGTAATCTCCCCAACCAAACAGATGCTCTAAAAGAACAGCAAGTATTAAAAGTGAATTTTAAAAAGCAATGTGTTCACAAAAAACATTAGCATTGCAATGGAAGGGGATTTAGTAATGTGCACACCTCAAGTGTTGATGAAATACTTGTTTACTTGCTTGCTGTTGCTGATGAGCTATGTGGCTTAATCAGGAGGCTATGTAGCTTGATCTGTAAAATACTAAGTTAGATCAACAAGGTACATTTTTCATAAATAAGATAGATAATAGTGAACTTTGTATCTTGAGTATAGAACTATGCACTCAATCAGCGCAACAGTGTGATGATAAAAGTAGCAAACTCAAGGGCATATACAGCTTTATCAGCATATTATGCTTCATGGTTGTACAACTAAGCAACTGTCACCACTGGCTGCCCTAGAGCACAGCAAAGATTTTAATCACAAGTACACAAGTGCTTTGTATGTACACAGGCTAAAGGCTGGAATCCTCTTTTGCTACTTGAACTTTCCACTAAGCCTTCATATATTCTAAAACAATGATGATACCGAGAAACTGGCCAGTGGAATACAATATGCGATTAAAAACTGCAAACTATAATAAGAATACACACAGGCAAGCGTAAGCTTGAGGGGAAACACTAATGTAAAATCCAGGTTTCATTTCTAAATACACAATGCCATGATGCCTGCATAACCCCTGATGTAGCGTATCTTTGCTAGATCAGCATTAATATTAGCACTTTCAATATACATTCCTGTAGTAGTACACGCTGCTGTCTCCTGTTCTCACAAAATGTTAGGAATAAAAAAAACTTTGAAAAGGAAAGGGGAATTTGCAACATTTACTAGGTTTGGGTGTAATAGAAATGGATGGCATGGAATTCAGTGAACTGCCCTTTTCATCTGGAGGTTGTAATTTTGTTCTTCAGAACCTTGATTTGAAAAGCAGGAAGTAGTTTCCTGGCTGTTATGGTTCTGGGCATAAAAAAAGAAACTCGGTACAAACTGCAGAAAACAAGGCCAACATGATCCTAAGAACAACCGGAAACCATAACTCAAATACTTTGAGTGGCAAAGTTCATTTCCATAGACTCTCAACTTATCTGGCTTTCTAATGTCCTCTCTCTGATATACTGATGAGCTGAGAAATAATGCGTTAATTGGTAACTTTAATTTCCTCACTAACTTTCACATTAAGATCAGAGGTGTCTTCAGGTGTCTTCAGAATATCTAGATTAGCTTCCTGTAAATTAAAAACGATTAAATTTCAATCCAGATACAGCCAAAAGAACCCCGAAATTGTTTGTCTAAATGGTGTCTTTCAGGAAGGCATCCACTTGTTTTGGAGCCACTGAAGAATGGAGAATTATTGCTTTTTTCAAATGTGTCAAATATTCTTTCTGTAAAGTAGTTGTGGGGGGTTGGTGTGTTTTTTTCACTCAACCAGGTGAAAGTATTCTAAGTCTCTAACGTATTCTAAGTCTTCAGACATAGACTGGGGGTCTCTGCCGGGTGCCTGCCACAGTCCTGCCCCAAAAGTAGGAATGTCTCCAGATAGCTGCCACCCAGAAGGGGCTAGCCTGGAAAGCTGTTTTCTCTGTTTTGTCTAAATATTTTCTCTAGCCTTGCTATTCTGTGGTTCCCTGTACCTTCTCAGCTTTTCCAGCATCTTCTTTCAGCAGACTGGAATCAGAAGTCCAACACCAGTTTCCCTGGTATCTTTTGTGCAGAAAGAAACCATGCCTTGACCCCTATTTTACTGTATGTACTCTCCTTTTGTGGAGATGGTCCTTTCTTGCACGAGTTTAAGTGGTATTGAACTTGCATCCTTCACAGTCACTGCTTCTCATAATCCACAAATCTGACTGGAATTCCACGTTCCTGTGGATATAACTTTTTGTTTGGCTCTGTTGCAGTATATTTTGTTTGAATGAATCTAGCTCAGCAAATCATCTGATTCTGTCTGTTCTCACCATTGCTCACATACTTTTGTTTATAACATTTGCAGGTAGCGCAGTGACTGCCTACTCCCTGAGGGATCAGAAGAAACATTCTTGATTAGCACCAGGCCTGATTACTGATTTCTCAAGCCACATGCAGAAAGCACTCTGCTTGCTGATGACTGTTTTTGAGATTTGTCAGTACATTAATCTTAATACACAAAAAAATCTCAAACCAACTTTATCTAATGTATACCTTGCTTATACAGTATAGTGAGTTTTTTTCATCAGTGAAAAAAGCACTAGGTAAATGTTAAAAAAGGATTTATTTATCAGATAATGATATTCCACACAAGCTTCTGCATTTGGCACTGTATTCACATTTGCTTTTTCAGAACTCCAAAAGGTTAGAGATTGCTCTGTTGGCAGAATTTGTGAATAATGCCCTAAACATTTTCTTTCCAGCTGAACTGAAAGGAACATAGCAATGCAACAGTGTAGGCCTCAAGGTAGAGTTATCCATGGGTTATCCATGGATTTGAAAGCAGCTGCATATTAGTAAGAAAATCCACAATTTACTTAACTGACATATACAGGAAAAAGGCCCTACATTTTATGCATTTATGTGAACATTATGAGAAGAAACCCCCCAAAAAAATATACAAATAGACAATCTTGAACCAATATAAAAATCCCCCTACAATTTTAAAAGTGTAATTCTGAAGGGTTATAATTAAAGGTTAGTTATCTCTAGCACGGTTTTACTACATCTTCGTCCACTGTGGCTGAAGAAACCATTTTTCCTTTTTTCCCTATGCATAGTACAAGGATGCTTTATATACAGCCTGTTCTGAGGCAAATACATGTCTGCACTCAAATGTGTCTTACTGTCCAACACCAGCTGTCCATAAGTGAGGATTTTACAAAAACATGAGAAAGAAAATCCAAAAACTAAATAAAACTTGATTAACATTTTTAGCAAGTTTAACTTAAATTAGGGCTTCTTCCTGTAGTTCAGTTTAGAATATTGACAAACAAAATTTACGCTTCAGGGTAAACAAAGAGTTTGTATTTAACATCGTGTTGCATTGCTACACAACTTACACTTGCAGTCAAAAAAGAATTGTTCAGTAAGAATTTATTTTATACAACCACTCTTTAGGAGTCTCAGTTCTGAATGCATAGTAAAGATCTTCAGCTCAGAAGTTACAAGAAATTAACTACCACTTCAAATTCTGCCTAATATCAAGCAAATAACTAGTATTTTCAAAACAGGCTATCACAAAAACATAATCAACAAACCTGGCTAATCAGTGAGGTAAGAAGTGTAACTAGCAGTGAAATTGGAAATCTTTTCACCTGACTTCAAAAATAGAGCTTCAAATAGGCACCAACTAGGTAGAATTTCCAACAGCAAGACATGCATGTTCGCCCCAGAGTAATGATGAGCACCTGCAGGTATTATCATTGTCACAGGACACATTTAGTGACATGAGATAGAGAAATGACACAGAGAAAGAAAACTAAACATTCAACTTATTAAATCTTTAGCACAATGGCAGACATGCTTTATGGTACTGAAAGAAAGGCCTCTAAATAGCCTAGTGATATCAACTTAAGAATAAAAAAAAAAAAAAGAATTGCACTCTCCATAGAGTCTTGGCTCATTTATGGGTATTCGCCAATAGCTGTAGCTGTTACTTCGACATATCTATTAATTTTTGCTACAGTAATGACCAGTCTTGAGATTCCACAGATTTTTCTTGAGCTGCAAATAACAGCTATATCCTCCTAACTGCATTATAGATGGTCATTCCTCTGCACATATAAATAATCTGAACAGCAGTGGATGGACATACCAAATATATGCTTTCTGTTGCAAGAATCCAGATAGCTGATGTCTCTCCAACAAAGCTTAGCAGATGACAAGAAAAAATTCCAATTGCATTTCAGCAGCTTTGCCTTTTGGTAACTTCAATGCTACTTCCACTGGCCCTTAGCCAAAGCTCATTGGAGTCAGTGGAACTCTTTCCATTTGCTTCAGTAGCCTTTGGATTAGGTCCATACTAGCTTTCAGATTTGTTCATACGATTCAGATGTATCTGGCATTTATTTTCAAGGACACAGTGTGCAGACCAATAGCCTGTTTGCTGAATGTAATTTGACATAATGTACTTTACCATCATACCAATAATTAAATTCTTTCCCTTCTTGGTATATTGCTTACATTTGTGCTAATCAAACAGCAAACTAATTCATATTAACCAGGTAAGAAATGAGTTGCCTCAGCAAGTAACAGCTGAATTCTTCATACGCTTTTTACTGGAACACTTTGATTAGAACACTTTTTTCCGAACAAAGATGTGAGCTGAAAAAACAGGGGTTTTTTAGAACTATACTATCAATTTACACATTCAGAAATTATATTCAATGGCTGTAAAGGCCACTTACAATATTTAATTTCCTCTGTGACACTTAAGGAATGATCTGTCTTCACAGTATAGACTGCAATATGAATTATTTTCTAGAACCGCCTTAATGTTCTTAAAATACGCTGTCATCGTTGTATAATTTTACCCATAAAATTCACTCATGATTTTGTTTAGTGCTATTACCATACATAAAAAATTCTTCAAATATCTAACTTAGTAACAACTGACAATATTGGATGGAAGAACATAAGAAGGTGAGAAACTAGGTCCTTTTGCACTGTCTTCTCTCAATCTAGTCCAGCACAATACTATCCTGGTGCCACACAGTGACAACAGAACTGTGCTGCGCACTAATTCAAGAGAAAGCTTTGCCACTACAGATAGTTAAATGAGGAAGATAATCCTAAAATTGTGTCATCCATCATATATTCTAATGATCAAGCAATTAATACACTAAAATAAAAGACTGATTAAAAAGTACAACCAAAGTCCCATTTAGTGAAAAGACACGTCTGTGCAGGAGGAGACTAAAGGCAAGAGGAACTAATTCTCAGCACTCGGCTCTCGGCTGTGCATAGGCAGGGCAGCCAGGCAGCAAGGTGGGTAGGCTCATCCCAGAGCCTTACGTACGCTGTGCCAGAAATACGGGAGTTGCAGCTTCTCACCAGGGAAGGTACAGATGGCCACGTTAGCTCACTTGGACTACACCACACCCCTCCAGCTGAGCAGGCTCGTGCTGGTTCATTCGGAAAAAGAAGGACTCCTAAAAACAAGCTGTAAGGAGCTGGAAGCCTTTAGCTGGGGAAGGGTGATAAGCCACAGAGGACACAGAGGACAGCTATTATGAATTAAAAAAAAAAAAAAAAAAAAAAAAAAAAAAAAAAAAAAA
>Ga0065711_1003736_pt1 | contig 26610 bp, 15 predicted proteins | sample Hoacrofraction12_FD_59098 | JGI IMG/M metagenome (GOLD analysis project Ga0065711, IMG submission 59098) | Hoatzin crop microbial communities from Cojedes, Venezuela - Epithelial fraction 12 v2 (version 2) | ecosystem: Host-associated > Birds > Digestive system > Esophagus > Crop | place... | reverse complement strand
TTGCCCTTGTTGAACCTCATCAGGTTCCTCTCTGCCCAGCTTTCCAGCCTATCCAGGTCACGCTGAATGGCAGCACAGCCTTCCGGTGTATCTACCACACCTCCCAGTTTGGTGTCGTCAGCAAACTTGCCCCCTTGAGAGGATCCCTCTAATGTAAGGGAAAAGCAGATGGCTCTGCCCCTTTCCGTGATTTCACCTTGATGACCAGAAATGGACAGAACACTCATCAGACCTCACTGCTTTGTGAACTACTGGAGGGTAATGCTTTGGATGAGGAATCTCTAACCCAGGTCAGCAATAAATAAAACCCAACCCAACATAACCATTTTTGACCAAGATCAGTTTTCTGGTCTAACTCTTACTGCACTAGACAAAGGGTGTGTGGTTGGGGGTGGGGGACACACGGGTGACTGGTGAGCTGAAGAGGAATGGACAGCAAGCAGGGAAACCGACACTCAACCAGAATTGTAACAGACATACTGTATCCTGAAATTGAAGCCATCGGTTTTGGGCTTGTCCTTTCTTTACCTCCTTTCTCCACTCGTTACCTCACTATCACTTTGGGCTATGCTCTTCAGTTGTGGAGTGAATCTATGAAAACATCTGGCTTAGAGCAATACAAGCAGAACAAAACACAGAACGGCCAAAAACCCAAGAGGGAAAAACTAGAACATATTACTCTCAGTGTTTAGAATTTGGGAATTAAGTCACATTAACTCTGGTATCATCAGTAATTCCCTTGTGTTTCCTCTCTTTTGCTGCATTAGTTTACATTAAAGCAAATTACATGAAAGTGCTGTATTCATCTGTACTTCAAGGCACACAAACAAAACTTCTGAAAACAGGTGGGGAAATGAACCGATTTCCCTTTGATAAAAGCAAATACTGCCTGGATCAAGTGTTCCTTTATTATGTTTAAGTTTTTACAGAATTTCAGTACAAAATACCTTCATGAGAAATAGGGATATTCATACACAACTTAGTAGTACAGAATGGGAATGGGAAAAGCAAAATATCTTTCTCAGTGTCAGTTAATACAGGAAGATATTCACTCAGATCCAGAAAGATGAAATTTTCTCTCTAGTAAAGTACCTTAACAAAGGTCCTACAAAGGTGTCAGGAAAATCTGTAGCGTAAAACTGGGTAATTATTCTCTCTCTTCAGATTGATTCTTTTAATCAGAGAAAAAGCTTTCCAGTATTTTGCTGTTAGAACAGGATATGTGCTGTATGAGAGTTCCAAGTCCTATGTTTTAATAATCCAACCAAAAAGAATGAATGGAAAATAGATATTTTATACCAGTTTGAACCATCTGATGACAAATTTCTGCCCTGGGAAGCATACTAGCCTCAACTTTGAATACAAAGACATGTTCAAACCACGACAAGTTTGCAGCAAAAGTAACAGCAGTATGGTTGCAACTTTAAAAATAGTGTTTGTGTGTGTGAATAAGGGCTCTAAAGGTAGGAGTGATTTCTTTTATGGTCATGAAAAGAAAAAAAGGAAAAATCTTTGGTTCCAATTCAAGGCACGTTTTTAAAATGCGGGTTGCCCCTCGAAGAAAAAGAACCTTGACAGGGGTAAGCCTGTGTTGCAGTTGTGTATGCGGAGGTTTAGGAGCACAAGGGAATTAATCCTTCCCTCTGGAGACCTCAGACCTGTAATAACCCATCTGTTCCATACAATCAAGGTGTGGAAGTAGGCCACGGCTGGGCAGTTTGTGGTAGGTAGCTGTGCTGTTCAGAGTTCACTTGTCACAAGCATAAAAAGCCAAGAGTAGGAAGCTGATTTGCTTGTAATCACTGTAAACACCTTTAGTAAACACAGTTCTGCCAAACCTCATGGATCTTTTTGTTAATACTTTTTTAACAGGTTGAAGTGTAGACTCACCAGGGGAATGCACGTGCTGTGATAGGTTGCCTGGACACTTTATCGTACACTAGCATTAGCCCTGCTAGGCAGATGCCTTTAATGAGTAAATTCTACCCCTGTGCCTTGAAGCACAAGGGAGCATGTACAAACACAAGCATGAAAATGGGTTTGGTTTCTATGCTTCAATAAAATACGTATGAAAAGAGAAGTCTTCTGTCTTTCAGACATTTGCAGATGACTAGAAGGATCACCTTTCATAAATTCAGTATGCAATGCTACATGATCTGAAAGAAATTCTGAATGAATGACTCAGATTGCAAATGTTTTGTATAAGTCTTCTAACAATTGCCTGATGAGCTTGAATATGACTACTGGAGGAAAAGTCATAAGACATAGTCAGAATATGCCTTTAGACTAAACTAGACCAAAAATTAATTTTAAAAGGTCTGAGAAATTAAGTTAGAATATTGTTCTACTTTGTGGAAGACATATCATGCAACACACACTTCACTCTGACGATAAATATTGGTCATTTAATCATATGGTAAGTTACAAGCAGCAGTAGGATATCTGTGGTAAATACCATGTAATTATAGGGTACGTAAACAGTGATCCTTGCCTCCTAAACCAAAGTGCAGATTACAACATGATTATGTTTAGGCTTACTAAAAGTAATCATCACATGTGGCTGGACGGTATATGCCAAGAAAAAGCCATTTAGGTTCTGCCCAAAGAAAACATATTCATTCCTTTCAACATTAAGAGCTGGTGAAGCGTAACTGTAGCCCCATGACTCATCACCCATCCGAAAGATAAAAGTTATGGCAGGAAGGCTAGATGACTATTCTTAATGTATGAAGTCTTAGACAGACATTAGCTGTAATGAGGATAAGGCCGTTTCATTGTGCTGTGGTGGAAAAGGTCTATATACTGCATAAGACATAACAGGCTGCTCTTCCCATCAGATGACAGGTATAGAAGAGTGGTGACAGTTTTTTCCATGATCATTTTACCACTTTCTTTTGAACGAATAACTAAAAGGAGATTATGGATTAAACTATCAAGACACAAGAAGAAAATCTTGCCTCCCGTGAAATCTCAGAAGGCAAGATATAGTCTTGTTCACATTCAATTATTTTTTTTAAGAAATGGAGTTCCTGAAAGATTAAATTCAGGAAGCATGCACAGGCAGATGCAGGAACAAAACTGCTTTCAGCTACCACCTGCACTCACAGTTGTTTTCATTGTTGGAGGTCATTACTGGCAGAAAAGGAAAAATGGAGAACCTATGATTTTTTTTTTACTTCATTCAGCTTGTATAAAAAAAATGCAGGTTTTATTTATTTATTTCCCTTGAAAGTGTATAGACGTAAGGCTTGGCATCCTCTGCGCTGCTGTAACAGCTGCCATGGCTTCATTAGGGAGCTCAATACTACTTTTACTCTTGTCCAAATTTTATACCCCAAAAGCTGCTACTTTCACAAGTCGCCATCAGTATGGCAACCTATTCATGGCCATGGCAAAAATTGTTTTGCCGCATGCCACATCAAGTCAATAACAAGACAATCAGAAAATAAGCCAGCATTTGTGTCGGAGACTGAGCAAGAGGGCTGTGGACTGTATTTGAAAGATTGTAGGCCAAGCAAGGAGGCAGACATGAATATCACCTCCAAGCACCTCAAAACAACAGGGCGATGTTGCACACATTGCAGCACACTCAGCAATAACGAGTTGAAAAAAACAATAGCTAGACAGTGCAATCCCCTGGAACTTACTCCTTCAGACTGATATTAGCAAAGCTTACAAGGGGCAAAAAATAAAAACAAAAATAAAACAGAGGGATAAGGTCATGCGGATACTAGACCAGCAGTTCCTCATGTTTTTTGAGCAAACTGCCTCTTGACTCAGCAACATCAGTTTCCGAAAAGAATTTTTCCCACACATCCCATACTACTCAATGTCACCAGTGGTCTCTCAGAAGGAAGTTTAAAAGGTTTATTTCTAATAATGTTATTTATTTGTCCTGTGCACAGCAGTATTGAAATATATGTTATATATACCCATTTACAGCCATAGCTATCCTCATGATAGCAAGAATTGATTTACTGCATAGAAGAGAATATTAAAAAGAAAAAGACTTTTGCAAATCATATGTAGAAATTGAAGCCATATTTGCTGATATGTCAGATTTCAGTGATCAAACAAAATAGTGAACCAAGTGATAGAAAAAGCTAATTGAGTACATTATAAAATCTCCCTTCTTTGAAGAATATAATTACTTGGTCAGCGTATCTGATCCCATTTGGTAAGGTGCATATACCATTATTTCTTCGTAGAGGAAAAGAAATAATGTCTTTTTGAACCATAGGATTTGATGATCTTTGTCAAGAAATTAAGAACAAGGCAGCAGGAAAAGATATCAAATGTCTACCCTGAGTATACAGTTTGGGGCACACACACAACAAAGCAAATTTTCAAAGCTGAACATCAGTACTATTTATTCTTCGAAAGTCTGCTCACACAACTGGGTGTCTGTCCTCTCTGGTTTGGGGACCCAGTTGCAATGGTCAGTACTCACCATTACATGACACCATGCTCTCCAGCAACATCTGGACTACCCGATTTTAAAAGCCACAGACAGCCTCCCCTTCAAGAGCAGAACATTCAGCAATTCTCTCTTGAATGTTTTTGGTCTGACGGGACTGCAATGATTTCATTAGCATGGGAAACTAATACACGAGAATCAAATACAAACGTAGATAGAAACACCTATAAATGTTGTTATGATGTGCTTGAATGTGATGGGAATTGAACAGGAAAAAAAGAGGGGTGGTTTTGGCATATGTAACTAACTTCTTCAGGGAAAATTAAAACCGCAATTTTGGCCTTTGGCTACAGCTTTGAGCAGGAGTTTAATGCTTAAGTGGTTTGTAAAGTTGGTGTTCATTTGCATCCTTGTAAACACTGCTTGCTGGGTTAGCCTAAAACACCCATACAGATTTCACTTCATCTGCTCTCTGCCTCTGTGCATAACAGCTCCAGCGTGTATTCAGTCGCTTCTTATTTGGAATTTTAATCACTTACAGAGCATGGACACTTTGCGCTAGTGAAGAAGAAGAAGAGAAGAAGAGAAGGTAGACTGGCTTTTTTTTGCACTAGTTTCTGAGAGAAGGCAGTCTGGCTTTTATCATAGGGTTGATAAACAATGCATGCACTAAAGACAATGATAAGATTGGGAAAAGTAGACATGGCTGCAGGGGAGAGCAGGGCTCTCTACACAGACAAGTGAGTTGAGGAGCACACTGAAGCCTTGAGTAGTTGCATCAGTCAACCTAAAAGACACAGAGGCACAAAAGATTTCTGCCTCTTGACAGAAAAGCCAGAATTGTGAGAGTGGTGAGAAGTCTAGATATCACCAGGAGATATGCTGAGGCAAAAATTCTACAGAAAAATTTTGTGATCCCAGACCTCCAGACAGAGTTCTTACATCCTGAGAAAAAAAAACATGGAAGAAGCCCTAACATATCAGGCAAAACTTTAGAGCAAAGGCTTAAGAGTAGCTTAAAGAAGATCCAAAGGATGACTATCATGGGAAAAGAGTCACTAGGCAGAAGGGGAATGTTAACCAAGTACCCAGGGCCTCTTCCATACCTGGCTGTTCTGCAAAAGTCATAGCACTCAGTGGGCCACCACTGGACCAGTAGATTCTTCCCTCCAATGCCAGTCACTCTGAGCCTCAGCTCCCTTGCCCGATCATGGACCAAAGAGTTTGTGCTTCTGCATCTGTCATGCCATTAGGGGTCTTATAAAAATTGCAGTGCATAACAGGATCCATCTCTTTCCCCAGAAGAGTCCCTAGCCTAGGAACCCACTCGTCTGGATATAGTTATTTCACATCTCCCCCAGATACTCTCTCTGGCTTATCAGGCCAATACTTGATGGTTACAATATTTTCAAATTTGTCACTGGTTTGCATGGCAAAGTTTTGGTAGCAGGGGAGCTACAGGGGTGGCTTCTGTGAGAAGCTGCGAGAAGCTTCCCCCATGTCTGATAAAGCCAGTGCCAGGCGGCTTTAAGACAGACCCGCCACTGCCCAAGGCCAAGCCAATCAGCGACAGTGGTAGCGCCTCTGTGGTAACATATTTAAGAAGGGGAAAAAAACTGCAGTGAAAGTGGCAGTCGAGAGAGAGGAGTGAGATGATGTGAGAGAAACATCTCTGCAGACACCAAGGTTAGTGAACAAGGAGGGGAGGAGGTGCTCGAGATGCTGGAGCAAAGAGTTTTCCCTTACAGCACGTGATGAAGACCATAGTGAGGCAGGCTGTTCCCCTGCAGCCCATAGAGGTCCATAGTGGAGCAGATATCCACCTGTAGCCCGTGGAAGGGACCCCACACCAGAGCAGGTGGATGCCTGAAGGAGGCTGTGACCCCACGGGGAGCCTGTGATGGAACAGGCTCCTGCCAGGACCTGTGGACCGAGGAGCCCACGCCGGAGCAGGTTGCTGACAGGACTTGTGACCCCGTGGGGGACCCACGCTGGAGCAGCCTGTTCCTGAAGGACTGCACCCTGTAGTAGGGACCCATGCTGGGGCAGTTCATGAAGACCTGCAGCCCGTGGGAAGGGCTCATGTTGGAGAAGTTTCTGGAGAACTGTCTCCTGTGAGAGGGACCTCACACTGGGGCAGGGGAAGAGTGTGAGGAGTCCTCCGCCTGAGCAGGAAGGAACAGCAGAGACAATGTGGGATGAACTGACCTCAACCCCTATTTCCCGTCCCCCTGCACCGCTCATGGGGTGGGGAGGCAGGTAGAGAAATGGGACTGAAGTTGAGCCCAGGAAGAAGGAAGGGGTGGGGGGAAGATGCTTTAAGATCTAGATTTATTTCTCATTATCCTACTCTGATTTGATTGGTAATAAGTTAAACTTCCATTTTCTCTCCAAGTTCAATCTATTTTGTTCATGATGGTAATTGGTGAGTGATCTCTCCCTGTCCTTATCTCGATCCATGAGACTTTCATCTTATTTCCTCTTCCCTGTTCATTTGAGGAGGGGAAGTGATAGAGCAGTTTTGGTGGGCACCTGGCATTTATCCAGGCCAAACCAAAACAAATTTTCACTGTGGACGTACAAATATATAAAAGCAATCATAATTTGTTCTGACCAGAAATCCATTTGGTAAAATGAAGCAAGGAGGAACTGACCTGTACCCTCTATTACTAATTATACCACATGTACATGTAGTGCAAGACATAGTGAATGGTAACAAAGATTTTGTAATAGAGTCTACTTAAAGGCCCCCTGCAGATTTGATTCATCTGGAAATGTAAAGAAGTCATATTTGGTACAAAGCGTAGTGCAATTCTGTTTGGCTGTTACCTTCCCACTCTGGTACTATCTGTTCCCTTTTAATCATGCAAACATTATACAAGACACTTCAAAAAAAACGGATCTTGGTAAGGGGGAAGACCCAGCTTCATCTGTACTCTGCTAACACAGGTCAATCACTACAGCAGTGAGTAGTGGAGTTGTAGTGATTCCTGACATTGCCAGAGCACAGCTTTCTGAGCTCAGTGACTGCTGATGAGGAAGGCAACAACAAATCAAGAGCAGCACGGTGACTTTGTTGATCTTAACAGACCTAGCATCACATGCATCCTGACTTCCTTGTACAGTATCAGTCAGGAAGGAGCTGTGGAAGATAAGAATGTCATGAAACTTCCTACACCAGTCAAAGTGACAGAAGGAAAACTTTGGGTGTGATTTACATTGCCATACAGTGTGATGTAATAATATTTTTTCCTAGCAGAAAAGATAATGGCTGGGACTTGTCCAATCAATGTGACCAACACACTGAGAAAGCAATCAAGTCAAACCCACTATGATCACCTCCTTATCTATTATGCAGTCATAATACTGGACTAGAGGGCTGAGGGAGATAATCTCCTGAACTACACTGGTGTTTGCTGCCTCTTTTGCACTACGCTGTCTGGCTCAGGGAAAGGCAGTTTTCAAATGCTCACGTCAAATCTCCTTTCACCTGAAACACTGCATAAGAGGCAAGTTCAGCAGGGATTTTCAAGAACAGTCATATTTCTGTCCCTAAATTCTCTCTTTACTGCTCATTTTCATCTATGTGCAGATGAACTTTAACTACAGCTTGTTATTCTTCACACAAACTCAGGTATTCTATCTGTGTGTGTTCAAGCAAATGATGGAAGAAGCCAATTAAGACCAGTGAAGCTCTCAACGCAGGGAAGCTTGGTGCAGGTATGCCATAGTACGAGTGCAACTATGTACAGATCCATGATGTTAATGCTCCTCTTCCTTCTGCAGCTACCCAAAGGAAATGTTGAAAGAGAACTGCTCTAGCAGAGTGCCTCAAGTCATATAGCAGTCACTAGAGCACCATGGCTGTTGCTTTCTCTGACGCTGTTTGCTGAAATGATGGTTATCAGAAGTGAAAACTTTTCCCTTCCTACCTTCCTGGGGAAACTGCCTTGAAATCCCCATTACAGAACAGGGCTACCTTCCTTTTGCACGCAGTAACAGATGGCTGACACCAGATCCTTGTCTTATATCAAAATAAATGTCCACTATGTGTTTATAACCTTGAAAGAGGTTGTCATTGATCTGGCACTAACGATCTTCATGCCACAACCTTTTTGCCTCAAAGACTAGACTCACACTTCCCAGTTGAAGTTCAGCTTCTCATTTCTTTAGCTTAAGTTTAATGAACACACTGAGGGGACATAAACTCACATCTTCATCCAACGTACTGTCCCCAACCACTTTCCCTGCTTTCACATCCCTCCTACCAAGGGACTTAAAACTAAGCCAGCAAAAATACCAATAAAAAAGAGCTTAATTACTCCACTGTATTCCAGCACAAGCACTTCTGCTGTCATAAGGACAGTGCTCCAAATTTAGCAGGAAGGGTCAGCGGTAAGTGAAACTGCTTCTTTTGTTGGCTGTGCAGGCTTATGCCAATCCATAGTCTTTATGAACTTCCAGCCCTAGACAGGTCAGTCTGATTAATGTTACTTTGAAAATCTCTTGACCTTTCATTTTCCACTTGAGACTCTAAGTGTACTCTCTCTCAAACTTCTAAAATTTTTGACCTTAATTGCATCTAACAAAAATTTTTACTTCTACAATTGTAAATTGTAAACCTGCTAGTTAGACCTTCTTCAGGATGACCGAATGACTTCTGAACTGAAGTCACATGCCTGCAGGTCTGGGACAGCTAAAAAACCTTTCTCAACAGTGACTGAAAGATACTTCTGACAGTAGAAGAGATGTGCCCTAGAGACAGATTTTCTTCTCATTTGCAAATACACAAATTCAGTGACAAGGCATGAGAAAGCAATTACATGGTACGAAAATTCTGGGCCTGAATGTTTAACATTAGATCAGCCACAAAATAAGCTGGGGGGTGGGGGGAGGGGAAGGGGAGAATATTACGATTATAACAAGATACTTAAAAACACTCAACCAGAAAACTTAGAAAGGATCATAAATCTGTCTTTCATTAGATATGTTTCTCTATGCTAGAAAACACATTGGTTCTTAAGAAATCAGAGCCCCACACTTTATTTAAGCTTTTGAAAACTCATTAAACCCCACGGTGTTGAAACCAATGGCTTATAAATTTGATTTAAATGAATGCCAAGCGATTTCTCTAGAGAAAAAGTGCAGGTATGCCTCTTTAATTCTAGTCACATACTTAAACTACAGAAACAGTAGATGGACGAAGCTCTATTAAAAATATTTATCGAAATAAGACTGATGAATCCACCAGAAGGATCACAAAAAGAGGGAACTCAACTATTCAGTTTATGTTCAGTACTAAAATTAAATTTTAATGCACTATTTTAATATACTCATGAAAATCATGTTTCATAAAATAAATACACATTATTTACAGTGAAGCCCATAAATAATCCATGCATTTTATGACAAAATGTAATGCTTCAGTTATTCAGCAAAGGCTGGTAACACAATCACATGAAAAACCGTAAAGGGCTAAATATTCTGCCAGTTGCAAAGATGGCTTTTCACATTTGGCAAATTATAAAAGTATTTAAGGGTTTGAGCCTGAAAAGGCTTGAAGAACCATCAATACCTATTGAGTTCAGTCGATATTTAGGGTGCTCATAGTGTACAAAAGGGCTAATGGTTTTGACAGCAAGTCTGGTTTTCCGCCTGTACGTTTTTTCTAACAAAGGATAATGCCTATCTCCACACCTCCTGCCAATGTTAACACTGCACACAAGATCAGTCTACAGCTACCACTCAGTTGCTCACGGAATATACTATTGCAAGCTAGATTTAAACTTCTACACACTTAAGTTACCACCTTAAAGGTCTGCATGGATATCTGGGAGCACTGATTTAGGGTGGCCCTTCAGCCCTAAGGAGACATTCACATACAGTCCTCTTGGCAGTCAAATATCTCCTGCAGCACAAGTGGCTGAATGCCATGGATAGTGTTTCCATTTGTTGAACAGCCTTGTAGAAAAGAAGAATTCAGCCATGCATACAGACTTTTCTGCCTCAGGCTGCTTCCAGGCCTTCCATTCAACCACAAGAAAAAAAAATGTATTTACACCTCTGGCAGATGGAAATCACACATTCACCTAAGCATGAGAGCGGAAATCTTTGCAGCCTTGGCACTGACTGCTCTCAGAGCACCTTTCCAGATTGCAGAGGGGAAGGGGACTGCTCTCAGGAGGGAATTCTATTGCAGGGATGAAGAGGTATCTATCCGAGAAGGCTAAATTAGGTGCTCTGAATTGCTCTTTCATTCCATTGACTATGTAAGTAAATTTGTCTTAACTGAAAGAGTGTTCCATCTCTCTTGCCACGTCTCCTGTTCCATCTTTCCTTCCACCTTCAGAGAGACAAGGAGAGCTTTTATTGCGCAAAGGTTAGTACTTCTTAAAAATCACAATAACAAAAATAATGTTTTGTCTGCTGTATTTGATTGAAGATCTATAAAGCTCAGATCATATATCTACTTTTCAGGTAGATAAAACATCTTATAAAAACTTTTTTACCATCATGTTTATACTATTACTAGCTAGAAAACAAGTCTATAATGCCACTGATACGGTCTTTCTTTCTCTCTAAGTATTTATTGAAATAAGCAAGCAGAAAGAATACTTAAAAGAATCAATGCAGAAAAGCCAATAAAGGTGGTGGTCTTATTCAGGCAGAGGGATGGTGCTACCTCTCTTTCTAGAGTTAAAGATGACAAATGGGTTTCCTTATTTCATCTCACTTCCTAAAGTTGGCTATTTTTCATACAGACTGCACAAGTCAGTATGTTTCTGGGTTTATAGGTTTGTACATTTGCTTCCATTACCATTGCTTTGGTTTCTATTTCTGTTTCTCATTTGTTAATTGTTTTTAAACATGCATATATTTTATGAAGATCAGGATACCAGAAGTCCACATGGACAGTAAACAGTGCAGCATCTTTTTCACTAAGATGTGACTTATTTGCAAGTTCCCTTCAGTACAAAAAATAACTTTCAAACTATATAGAAACATGTGGTCAAAAACATTTCTCCAGTGACAATTTGGTTTCAGCCACACTTAATCTTCTCTTTGGGAATTTGTCATTTGCTGGATTTTACACATTTCATTCTCTTACACGATATGCGAGTTGTGCCTCTTTACTTGACCTGCAAATTAATAAGCTAGGAAAACTCATACATTGTAGTACAAGTACCAGTATCAGCTAGTAGGAGCTCTTCTTGGGTGAAGCCCAAATGAAATTCCTGCATGACATATTTTTTTTTTTTTTAAATGCAGAGGACAAAACGTAACTATCAGATAGCATACATCAGCCAAGCTCAGCAAACAACTTCAGATCTGATGGATACATCCTTCACAGAAGCATGTATCGTGATAGCGCACATACAACTCACACTCTGATATGGCTGGTTCCTAAGATAGTATGGCTGAGCTCCGATCGAGTTAGTAATGTGGAACATGATGACAAGTTCTGTCACCTGGTAGCAAGAAAGTTCTAACGAAATCTGTTTTAATCAGTGAAAAATTTGCTTCCTGGATATCCCAGGCACAGTTTTTCCAGGCCTCTAACAAAGCTGGAATCTCACTGGCATTTACCCTTCAGAAATGACATCTTTTTGTCTAAACTAGTCCATCATTATATCAGTGCTTCACTTGCATCAGACTGCAGAGGAAAAATTGACTTTTTTCATAATTCTGTCTAAATTTACTATGTAAAACCAACTTGATCATGCTGTGTTCAGAGGGACTCCTTGGGAATATCTGTGTATGCACATACAACATTCTTATTCATAGTAGATAGTGTCCACTTTTAGCAAAATTGACTGCACAGAAAGAACACAGAGCAAAAGTAATAGCTGACGTCTAATTCACACAGTTCTTGGGTGCAACTCTTCACTGGATCTACACCCTTTAATCTCACGCATAGTCAACCAAATATTTTCTGAACGAGATGCCAGAAGAGAAAGCACTCGGCTAATCTTTTGATACCTTAATAAAAGTTGGCAGGATTTACCAAGTGCTTCCTGCTTTTCCTTCCTTGTAGTGCTGATGAAGAAAGGAATTTAAGATGTCAACATAGTAGATTTAGCCCTTTGCACGGTACTGCTGACTACTCAGTCGCATATATTGCATATTTCATCTCGGTTTTTCACTGCTAATGATCTATTTGTGCTCAGAGACAAATTTTCCCTTTACTGTCAGTCCTCAACAGATCACAATTCAAAGTCTTTTGCTTTGCCCATCCCCTTTAATCCAAGCAGGTCTTTCCCAAGGCACTTGCGTTGCTCTTTTACATACGTAAGTCCTGTAATCAAGTCCTTTCTTCTTTCTCAAGATTGTATATTTTCAATACTTTGGGTCTTTCCCCATGAAACAGGCTTTCTGATCTCCAGGTTAGAATTGTACCCTTATCTGCATCTGACTTTCTGCAAGAATTGTAATACCTTTTCTGAACTTCAGTGATTCATTTTAACTACATATTTCGAACTGTGGGACTTTTCCAAAAAGAGTAGGGTGAGGGATTCTGTACGTAACAGAGCAACTCTTTATCTGTGTTACGCAGCCTGCATACCTGACGAGATTTTTGACAATATCATACCACAGTGGATTTTTTAAATTAATTGTTTTCTACAACATTTAATGCCTATTTCTACTCTTGTATTAAGAATGCTACTAAAGGTAGCTAGAACGGCAGAGGATTACTAGCTCACATAAGCTGTTTTAGCTGCTGCCCCAAACACAGATCCAATTGCTACGCATTTTCCTGTCCTGCTAAGCGTCCTGCCGATGACATCTTCCATCTCACATATTTTGACACTGCACTTCAACAAAGGATTGCTCATTTTCTTTATTGGCACATTTACAATCTTTGCTACCAGAGATCTGAGAACCTCACAGGGATGAGATAAATCATTCACCTTCAGCAGGTGTAGCTCACTCTTTTACCCCATTTCTCGGAGCGAAGGTCTGCTGGTAATATATTCCTTTAGCTCATCAGGTATGACCTGCTCTTGGTTTCTCATCAACATCCTCTTAATAGGAATGAATTCCTACACCAGGAGCAATGTGAAAATGTGCTGTAGTCCTACAATGCTCTGCTATGAAGATTTACTTCTGGCAGTAACTGTGACATCTGAAACAGCAGATAAATAGGAAGAAAAATTGTGTCCTGGTTGGTAAGATATTTACTATCAAGCTGCATGAGAAACCTCCCTGCCATGTTATCACTTGACTTGCTAGGGAAGGGAGTTGATGGGACATGAAGAATTCACACTCACATTCAGGCACTACCTTATGTTTACCCTGTTATAAAGAGTCTCATAGAAAGCTCTCCTGGGGCTACATACTGCTTTTTGCAGTGTCAAGCTTTTCAGCTTTTCTTTCATCACATGCCTAAGGAGAATTCAATTTTAAATAACCTATTCCTGGAGCTTTAGTTTGTTTGGAAACGATCTTTGCTCAGCTTGACATGCTGTATCCTCATCTGCGACCAAATGTTAATCAGTTAAGTGCCTGCTAGCTCTGTACTCCTCCTTTTTTTAAATTTTCTTTTCTTTACATTAGTGCTGCATAACAAAGCCTCCTCTGTATATAGCAATTAAAGTGATTACTTTCCCAAGTAGCAGGAACTCAGATGAGGAATACCTTTCCAAATGCAATCAAACAGAATCAAACTGGACTGTACTGAGATACAGATATATTACAAAGCTAAACTTTTTCAATAAAGGCATCCTCAATCAACACCATTAGAAAAAAAAACAACCTCGCAAAAAATGGCCTTTTACAAACACAAAGCAAATATTTTTATTTCTTGAATTAAAATAAGCCATTCTTCTGAACTTTTGGTGCTTTTTAATTCCATGGATTTTAATTTTTAGTCTTTCTAGTTCTGATGTCATAAGAGCATGTGCTATGTACACAAAATCAGTAGAATGAGACCCATTAAAGTATACAGCTAGATATACTATAATATTCTGCTGCCCGTTGTTTTTTGCTTTGTCTGTTTTCAGAAGATCAGCTGATGAAAGTCAGATGAAGGTACTACCTTTGCTGACAGCAAGAAAGCACTAGCAGTTGAAGCAAAGCTTTGTAAGATCCCTACCATCACAGCTGGATGCACTCAGGTGTCTTTCCTTCAAGTTCTGAAACAACAAAAGTCTGCAGCTACATTCATAGCATGTCATTTACATTGAAATTTGATCTTAAACATCAATTTTCATTGCTGGTCCAAAGTCACAGATGGTATAACTGAAGCGGAGTAATTGGTTTTGTCCATTTTAGACTTTTCTGAGCAAAAATAGAAGATGATCATGCAATTATTAATGTAATTAATGTAATTATTAATTTAATTTAATTATTAATGTAATTAATGTAATTATTGATCATGCAATTATTAATGTAATGCAATTATTAATGTACTTAATTATTAATGTAATTAAAATTGTGGTCAGCAGGTCAAGGGAGGTGATTCTGCCCCTTTACTTGGCTCTTGTGAGACCCCACCTGGAGTACTGCGTCCAGCTCTGGAGCCCCCAACATAAGAAGGACACGGATGTGCTGGAGCAGGTCCGGAGGAGGGCCACAAAGATGATCAGAGGGCTGGAGTACCTCTCTTGTGAGGACAGGCTGAGGGAGTTGGGCTTGTTCAGCCTGGAGAAGAGAAGGCTCCGGGGTGACCTTAGAGCAGCCTTCCAGTACCTGAAGGGGCCTACAGGAAAGATGAAGAGGGACTTTTCACAAGGCTGTGTAGTGATAGGGCAAGGGGGAGTGGCTCTAAACTAAAAGAGGGCAGATTTAGATTAGATATTAGGAAGCAATTCTTCACCATGAGGGTGGTGACACACTGGAACAGGTTGCCCAGAGACCCTGTGGATGTGCCACTTCCCTGGAAGTGTTCAAGGCCGGGTTGGATGGAGCTCTGAGCACCTGGTCTAGTGGAAGATGTTCCCTGCTCATGGCAGGGGGGTTGGAACCAGATGATCTTTAAGGTCCTTTCCAACTCTTACCATTCTATGATTCTATGATTCTATAATTAAATTAATACAGTTTGGCAAGATACCATTTTAAGGTTTGGTGACACCAACATAGAGACATATAACTCCAGCATTTATGAGATATTGAGTAATCTGAATATTGATTGGAGCTCAGACTTCATGCTTGGGTTTTTTGTGGTTGTTTTAAGAGTATTTACGAGATGGTGATTGGCTGGAAAGGAGCTTTGCAGACACATTCAGCATGCTGTGTCCAGCTCTGCGGTGCCCAGAACAACAGAGATATGGAGCTACCAGTGGGAGTCAAGTGAAGGACTCTCCAGCAAGGACAGTCCAGGGAAGATGATTAAAGGACTGTTTAGCCTAGAGAACATAAAGCTCAGGGTGGATTTCATCCAGCTATATATAAATACTTGAAGCGAGAATGCAAAGAAGATGAAGCCAGGCTCTTCTCAGTGGTGCCCAGTGACAGGACCAGAGGCAATGGGCACCAACTAAAACACAGGAGGTTCCCTCTGAACACCAAAAAGCACTTTTCTACTGTGAGGATGACTCTGCACTGACACAGGTTGCCCTGAGAGGTTGTTGAGTCTCCATCCCTGGAGATATTCAAAAGCTACCCGGACACTGTTCTGGGCAACTGGCTCTAGTAGGCCCTAGTTGAGGAGGAGGTTGGATCTGATGACCTCTAGAGACCCCTTCCAACCTCAACCTCTCTGTGATTCTTTTATGTATAAAAACTACCTTCTTTATGACTGACTGAAGGCAAAATGCATGCAAGGCTATTATGTGTATACTTTGTGACATATCCATTAATTTTCAGACTAATAAGTAATTCTGCCTGAAAAACCATCATTCCATAAATGAGCATTTCATGAATTATCTTTCCAACCTCAGCAGTTTAATGAGATCAAGCTGATACACTAGGAAACAGAATATTTAGGGGAGATAAAAGTCATTAAAATACTAGCAGACCTGCTAAACTAATCCAGTCATAGTCCCTTGTACTTACTGCCTGACTGTTAAAGTTTTTATCACCTGCCCTATGGGACACAATAATTTCATTCTTAAGTTGTACTGTTGGAGAAACTAGAGTTATGGAACAGGGCAATCTTATAGGATGAAGTTAGCGAGTCATCCATGAATAAAATTATGTGGTCAGCTGAATTACACAAACTGTCTGCAGTTTGCTGATAACTATACTGTTTTCGTGCTGCTTCAAACTTTACCTGGAGGTGAGGCACTGTTTAGATCACACCACAACTCTTTTATCGATTTTCTGCTCCGTTATCATGGAAACTTTTCCCACAAAAAAATGCATATTGCATTACAAATTCATACTTATACTGTGTTCATTTTATTGATGGGTTACAGGAGAGGCCATGTCTAATGCTCCTTCATTTTAATCATTCAGTTAACTGATAACAATGCACTAAGTCTTATTCAGTAAACTTTCTTACGGCTATTTATTTTGTCAACCTTCTTACAAGGTTGAGAAGGTTTCCACGGATATCAATCAACTCTTATAATGAGATTCTTCTACTCAATGTCTCCTTAAAGTTTCTCCACTCACTCAATACAGACGCTACCTTTTATTTGTTTCTTCCTCAGGTTTATTGCTGCAAAACTATTGGGCTAGAATCTGCTTATAGGTGTTGTGACACAAAATGGAGTTTTAGGCCAGTGCTTTTCATGAATACATTTCCTTGAGCAGGTGAAAGGAAAAACGTTTCATGCAGTTATGTTTGCTTTCATGAAGCCAATCAGGGAAGCAGTCAGGCTTTAATTCTTTCTACGTTAAGGATCAGTCAATGTAGGCTCAGAAAAACTGGAAAAAATGGAACTAGTTAATTTTGTTTCTTTTTAGAAAAATCAAAAGAAATCAGCTGAATATTCCTGTGTTTCTGAAAACAGCTTCATACACTTATCATCAGCTCTGTAATTTTATCCAAGGAATACGTAACATCTGATTAAGTTGAAAGCAATGAATTAGGCTAATAACATGAAGATGACTCTAACAGTTAAAGAATTTTGTGTAATCTTACGGAAATTAAGTGGAACAAACAGTAACAGAAATGTAATAGGTCTTTGTCTCCCATGACCGTGACCTACCTTGCTTCACCGAGTCTACAAGGGCTTTTACTCTCTGACTACGACTGAACTAGAAGGTCAGTTGAATATTTATGAAGCATAGATACCTACATGCAGCCCACGCTTTGCTCACTTCATGTTGCAAAAGTATTTTTTGCATATCAATATACTAGTGAGTTTTCATTGGTCTCTGTTTTAAGTGTATTCTGTGGTTTTACCTCCCTGATATTACTGGCAATGGTTAAAGTAAGGTTTAAGTACTTAATTCAAAATTTTATTACAACTCTAATACTGATTTTAAATATCTGCCTCCCCGGTTTGTGTATTTTAAATACATTGAAGGAATAAATATTTCAGGCAAGACTAATTTATTAGCCCCCTGCTTAATGCACAGGGTTGGACACAGTGATCTTTGAACTTTCTTCTCAATCTGAAGTGTTCAACATTTCCATGATTATTCATATGGCTGTCCCATGTAGCATCCATAATCAGAGATTCAGCCTTTTTTTTTTCGTGAAGGCTTAATGTAAGCATGCCATAAACAGAATTCTGCCATCCAGCAGCTTTCAGTCTCAGTTAATGACAAGACACAATAGGATGATGAGGCTAAACTGCATCACAGATTGATTCTCACTCTTGTTGACGTCAATAACAAATTTCCTAAGGATTCTGAAGAGATAATGTAGAGGTTTCAGCTAAAAAGTTCTGTTCCTACCACTGTTTTAAAGCTTGATAATATGCTAAAATATAGACAGAAATGGGCTCCTGAAGTGGAGTATGGTAAAATAGAAACAATATACAGAAGAAGCCAAAAAAACAGCAGGTAGAAAACGAAGTGACTAGAGACAGGAAGAGAAGAGACAAATCAGGTTGAAGCTCTGAAACTGTCAACAGGGCAAGGACAGTTGATGCAATCAGAGATGAATGAAATAAGATCAAGAAAGTATTAATTAAAATCGAAATATAATATGGTATATTGTGAAGAAACTAATGGAGAAAAAGCAAGTACATGCCTGAGATACCCATGCCATTAAATTCAACAGAGAAAAAAAAAAGTAGTTTTTGAAAAGCTGATAACTTGATCAACGTCCTTCGCTCCAACTTCTAGACAGTAAAGGACACTAAACATCCATGATCACGCAGAAGAAAATCTCCAGGAGAGGTCATTAAAGAAATCATTCAGAATTACAGGCACAACTAAAATTAAGTATTATTGCTGGAAATCGAATAATAAAAAAAAATATTTTTCAACAAAAACCCAGAAAACTTTCAGTGGTTTGATGACATGCAATGATCTAGTAACATGACCCTTTATTCTGTCTAGTCATGCATTAACGATTGCAATGCTCTTAAAGATGGATTTACACAGCTGACTACCATGACTTTATAACAACTTAAACAAGTAATTCACATTTTTTCATAATCCTGATGTCGTATAAACAAACATATATAAGGATACGCATGATCAGATGCATTTCCCCACATTCCCAGATATGGTTGTTTTCTTTCCCTCTGGCAAAAGATTAATCAAATCAATGAAATTATTTGTGAATTTGTAACCTTACTGTGGCCCCATAAGGACACATTTTCAATGCTGTGCTGAGTACAGAAATTCCCACAAGCTATGTATGGACACAGGCTATCTGCCTGAATCAGCTATTGCCTCTTTCCCCACTATGGAATGGCTGTTCAGCATTAAGGCCAAGTAGACTTTTCAGGACACACTGAACCCACTTAGTTCATCACCTTTAGGAACCATGAAGGGACCTCCATTCTCTTGGTATCAATGCATAAGAGATGCTAGCTGAGCTGGTTGGGGCTTTTGTGCTGGCTTGCCTGTGGGGACAGGGTTCCACCAAGTTGTGTGACCTTCTGTCATGCCAGGACTCATCTTATTACTCCCAAATACAAGACTAAAAAATGCATGCTAATACTTATATGCACAGAAACATGCGAGGAGAAAATATTTGTCTTTTGACTGACCTTTTGATCTATGACTCAAAAGCATGATACTATCAAGTGCACAGTTCCAGTTGCGTGGAAGCTAGGGACATTAGCTTAAAGACAGACAGTCACAAAAAAATTCAAACCTGCCAGACATACTGAAGGAATGATGTTAGATTATCTGAAGTCAAAATATTATTAGGAGTGCTAGTCTGCCACAGAACATAATGATGAGATGACAAGATCTCTGTAAACCTATTCAAAATGAGCTCTCCTTTCTGCTTCCCCTTACATTTTCTATTAGCTGAATCTTCTCCTGGTGCATTGTTATCTTTGGAGACCACCTGTTTCACTTTGCTGTCCAATAAATATACTTTCAGTGCCTGCTGGTTTAAAGGACAAGCTGACTGCTTGCTAAAAAGAATCTTTTTTCACGCTGTCTCTATTCTACATTAGTGTACTGCGACAAGAAAAGTTATTTGCCATATTACCAAACTGTATAGCTTAATTGTTGCAACACAACCATCACTATCCTACAGAATTGCACTTCAGACAGTTATGCGTTAGTGAAAAATGCACTGGTAAGCTGCCTACCAACCCTGTGCTGGTGTTTGCTCCTGCAGTACGCAAGCTTTGGGTGTGTCCGGGGAAGGGAACTGACTGCTGAAGGCAATGCAAAAGCAGTACTGAAGAACAAAGAGAATTCAGTATGCTGCCCCAAAAAAGGCATGTATAGTACCCTCTGACCATCCAACTACCTCTCATACAGAGGGAATCATCAACCGGCAGAGAACTCATTTCAGTAAGTTTCTCGAAGTTAAACCATGCCTAGTTGATGGCAAGTCTCTGGTAGCAGAGGAGAGCCGCTCTGTATTTTGGAGCTGGAGGGCTGGAGTCCTCAGTCCTTCCTTTTGCATCTGAAGAACTGCACTAGTTTTTCTAAAAGGAACATTTTTCATCTGTGTAAAACAACAACAATTTTAATATGGCTCATAGCTGTCTCTTCTCCAAGAAGAGCTGCAAGTCCATTTAATTTCATTTCACAAGACACGATCCAGAAACAAAACTGGGAAAAACCTATCTGACCGTGGCAGTTTGATAACATGACTACAAGATAAAAATGCCATACTGTAAAAGTATTAGAAAAAAATAGACATCTAAGTGGGAAACACTGAATAAAAACCGTGTCTCTATTAATTTTCAAATACTTGATAAGTTTAAAGTACTTGTGTGTGTGGAGCTGACCTTTAATATCTATACTGACTGCCAAAATGACTACATTTAAAAGAAAAAATGCCAGCACTGCTATACTTCACAACAACTACATTTCAACCTCAGTTTTCTTGACTGCCTAGCCAGCACTGCACTTTTATCTGAAAGTACTTTCAACACCTGAAGGGAAAACATGTTATAAAAAATCCATGAAAATTCTGATCCTTCCCATCTTCCTAGTGTTACCAAGAATATGTGATAGAAATAGGTTAGGTTTCTGTCAATAAGACATACACACGAAACAGTCTTCAAACTAGAAACTGCCCATCACGTGGATTTTAAAATGCATTTTTTTATGGATCGAGTACTCCACTGATATTTTTCTACTTTCTTATTTCACAGTAAACCAAATACATCATTTAGTACAGAAAATCCACATTTTACCATTCTTTTCTGGTCTGCATAAAATATAATTATATCTGTTGGAATAATTGATAATTGTACTGCTATAATGTGTCAGTGTCTCTCTTTTAAGATGTACATTTATGGATAGATATCACTTGTGCTCCATTTGCATTTCCAGCAAAATTCTGTTTTCTCAAGAAATGACAGTGATGATAGAATAAACCCCACATAGCTAGCAGTGAAAACAGCATATCTCAAATAATGAAATGACCCCAACTACTCCTTCCGAATGTCCAGTGGTTGGTGAGAAATACTTGAGTTACTCTTCATGTAGTGTCAACCCAGCTGTATGCCTCATAAACATCTGTCCCATTCCCTCCCCCTGCAATTGAAATTGGTGGAAAACGTATTTATAAAAATTGGAATAAATGCATTTTTCAGCTGGAGATCTTGGGCTAGATTTTAAAGCACTCTAAGTTCTGAGAAATACCAGAGAATACAAGCTACTCCACCAAACTTTTTTGCTATGCGTTGAGTGTATCTGTATAAAGTAATGCCAAATAGTAGTCCTTCGACATTTTCACAGCTGAATGCACAACTTTCTCGTCTCTGTGTTATCAGAAGCCCATGTTCATAACTAGAAGTTGGAATTAACAAATAAAATAGTCATAAAAGCTACAGCTGCAGAAGCATGAAAAAAGTATTTGTAAAAATTTCTCTTTGAGTTCCTGAGTTTTTCTGTATCTAACCCAGCTGCTGACTGGTTGCTTATAGACAGCGCAAGCATGTGTCCTCTATGGTAAAAAATGGTTTCTCCTTCACATCACTACTTAGAAGAGGCCAATGATTTAGCAGGATGGCTAAGAACAAAACTTTTTTCAAAGACGGCCTGAAGAGTTTTTTTCCTGAAAACGTGAACATAGATTTTTATAACTGAGGTGAGTAATGCTATCGCTGTCCTAACCGTGCTCTGACACTTGAAGACAGCTACAGCTCAGAGCTGCTAAGGTGGAGGAAAGGAAGCAGCAGTCACAGGCAGGAGTGTGTGATCTAGACAGGGAAGCGGATGTACAGTTCAGATAGTAATTGCTCTGATCATTAAGGAGGCTCAAATGTCTCTGGGTCTAATGACTTACAGAATACCCCTCAGGGAATAAATGTAGGCCATTGGTTAAGAAACACAATTTTGCCCTTAAAATACTGGCTGTAATGCAATTTGTGAGGGAGGTAGAAATTAGAGGATAGGAATTGGGAAGTAAAATTTATTGATATGTATAATGCTGCTAAATCACACTTTATAGAAATTTGCTCAAAATAAGGAAAATCTTTATTTTAGTGCATAGAATTGTGAAAGATGAACTTAAGAATCTTAGTCAACAGTCCACAGATATTTTTAATCCTTTATCTTTCACACCTCCCCCACATAAGGCAAGGAATGAAAGCAGATCAATTGCGGTGAAAAAGAATGGGCTTATAGAAACTGACTTTTATTGCACTGTTATTCCATTGCCATGTAACACCTTGTTTTATTTGTCTTCACTGCAACTAACCAGTGAGATGTATGAAATCACACATCTACTGCCATTCAGCTTAGGATATACAAATTATGCAGCTAGCTCACTTCAATTAATAAATTATTGAATTAATAAACATTTATTTCTTTAAAGAAGCAATAGGATACTACCACACTCATTTTTAAAAAGCCAGTTAAGTCCTTTGATTCTTAAAACAGCTACCATTCAAGTTGTCTTCAATAGCCTTTAGACTTTCTCTGCTCCCAGATGTGCAGGCATGTATCAGACTGCCATGTGCAGCAGCTTCAAATCAACAGTCACCATTTCTACTTGAGCAAATAGCTACAAAAGGATTTTAAAAGGCAAGTGGCCCCAGGCATCAAGGGTCATGATGCAGTCTTGCAAGGTCTGGCTTTCTTTTTTCAGGTTGGTTAAAAGCAGAGTTACAGGTTATACTTCATCTGGAGTACAGTAATGGGTGAAATTAAAACACTTCTAACAGGAATTGCAGGGCAGACCCTACCCACTAAATTATACCAATGTTGTCTCTGGCAACACAAGGCAGCTTTGAACCCACTAACACTTGAAGAAGCAGCAGCATTTGGACTGATGGCCCTAATTCCTTGTCTATTCATCCCCTACTTTTCAAGAGCAGACATCAGGACTGGTCAGTGAGGCAGAGAGGTGAGAGCATCACCATGCTAGTGATTCTGGCTACCATATCATTTCCTGGAGACACACTAGAAAGACATGACAACGAGCTGCTTTTCCAGACTGAAGTAGGAGCCTATTTGAATGTCACTATCAAAATGACACACATAATGTGAAATTATTACTGTATTATGGGTTAGTGGTAGTAGTTCTAAAATAAAAGCCCTGTCTAGAACAGTCACTGCAATATGCTGGAACATGAAGATGTTCAAAGTAAATGGAACTAAACCACCTGAACACAAATGTCTAGCTTTGAGGTAAGCTTTCCATGAAAACAAATAAAAATTATGTTCTATTTGTTCAATTTTTTATGACATGCTCTTATCATTAAAATAATGCTTTGTGACAAAATTGTCAGTTCAAGACTTAACAATAAAAAAACTCCAACTCTGATGAATTCTTTCCTCAGGTTTATTTGGGAAGCAAACTATCATTTAGTCCTAAATGTTTCCTTTCCCACTGCTCACACCTGGAACATCTTCTCCAGAACAAGCACATGCATGAAAAAGCTTGAAGCTTTGGGGTGTCACACCCAAATGACAACTCTGAAAGATGGAAGTAGAAAGGATATGAATGGAGCCAAGGCCAAGACTGTAAGGAGGAGTGGGAGGTGTGTGAAGAAATTTAAGTCCCGATTCAAAACTGACAAAGATCCATGGGAACCTGCTTATTTCAGTGGCCTTGGTTTCAGAAAACAGACTGATATTAATCTGAACAATTTGCAAGGGTAATGAATTTAGCAAGGACTGGCTTGAGACAAGGTTGTTGCCAAGGAAGGAATGATGTTATAATGAAGAAGCTGGCAACAGACAAGTGATTTTTCATAACGAGACTCAGACAAAAGTTGCATGCACCCTGTTTTCCAACTGTTGAGCATGCAAGTCATGTAACAGCATTTGCATTTTTTAAGACTCTCCAAGAGTCAGAGGGGGACAGTCACCACATCCACATTGCAGCACAGTTGAGACATTAAGAATATCTGTATTCCCTATACTGCCTGTTAGCAACGCTAACAAAATTTCAGTTGCAGACATTTCCTCTGACATTGACATATCCCAAGCAGGGAAATTAGAGTACTTTATCTGAAGTAATGAACATAAAAAGGCTTACTAGCTTGATTCATGTGCTTTTCATACTCTCTAGCAGTCTTTCTTCGGACATACAGACAGGAAATGGAAATCATGTGTGATTAGTAGCTGTGGATACAACAAAGCAGATACTCTTAATAGCAAGAAAGAGAAACTATATTTATTTATAAATAAAGCTGCTGGTAACACGCAAAACTAAGTAACTAAATAGCCTCTTCTTAATGTGAGGCTGTGCCATCAGTAGGATGGTTCCAATCTTTTTTGTTACTGCCTTCTCTCGGCTCCCACAGAACATTTCCTGCTTCCTCGTCAGTGAGGACTGGCAATGGGTCCCTGTGGGCTGATCTGGAACTATTTTAGGATGCAATTTACTTTGTTAATTATGTTTCTCCAGCAACAATTTCAGTGTTCACTTTTAAATCCTTCATTGATTTTAATTAAGTCTGTGTAAGCTTCCAAACTTTTCTTTTAGATAACAAGCTGCTTACAGCACAACAACCAGAAACTCCACACTTTCTAATGCAGCTCAAAACCAAACCTACTGTCAGTGGCTAAAATTGCTTTGGTCATACTGCCAGTGGCCCAACGAATTAGTAAGCTTGAAGCAAAGGGGTAAGAAATAAGCAATACAAGTTGCAAACCAGGACATTTTTTCAAGGCTTTACATGTCCCTTTTTCTCACTATTTTTTTTTCTTATTAATTAATTCTTTGGATAATGACTCTTTGGGTTTTTTATTTATTTTTAAAATCAGGCTTTTATAAGCACTTCTATACCATGTATCACTACATCATGCTAGAGACACTAAAGCTAATGTAATGCAATGCAGAGGTACGAGATTAAGTTACAAAGGTAATACAGCTGAACTGCTGTACTAACATTACACTAGCTTAAACACCTTGCTATACATCATCATAGGAGCTGTTTAAATACTGTTTAAGGTATTAAACTGTACAGCATGAAAGTACAGAAAGACCCCTTCATTGCTAGAACAAAAAATTATTAACTGGATAGGACTGTCACCTAATCATAGCTTTGAAAACACCATTTAATTGAACTGACATAGCAGCTTATGAGTTCTTCCAAATACAATTTTTCTAATATCCTTTCTGGACAGAATTAAATGCATTTTATCTATACACAAGCAAAAACCTTGCCCATATTACTCTTTTCTTGTATCTAACAGTATCCATGTAAGCAGAAAAAAACCCCAAGACTGACAGTTTACCCTTTGACTGTTGCTCTGCTACAACTTGTAAATATACTCAGCTATTTCAGAGAGGAGCAGGGGTGTGTATTGGTGCTATCTGCCATGGTAGAACATGATTTTAACAAAGCAGCTACCTTGAATTGGAGAGTTGCCCTGATATAAAAAATACGCAATTAGGGAAGCATCCTGCAGCAACATGAGGAGTTTTACAGCCTATTTTGATAGCAGTAGAATCAGGACAACGTTTTTGTAATCAGTTATTTGAACAGTCATTTCTGAAGGAAGCCAAATGATCAGTCAATGCAGGTTTCTATAGATTTCAACAGAAACAACAGGAACTATATGAATTTCACAATTATTTTAGGAATAAGAATATAAATTTATGACCTTTACAGTTATGTGTGATGATATGCGAAGGAGATGAAGCCCTTGGTTTCCCCAGCTGTTACAAGTAATCAATAACAGCACATGGTGCAACAGTATCACATAATGTGCAGGATTTCACATTCAGAATTTTAATACTGTATTTACAGCAGCCTGATTTGATGCCTAAAACAAGTTCCCCTGAAAGATGAAAGGAGAGAGCCTTTACTAAGATGCACATAGGACCACCTGACCAAAATGCTTTTAATACCCCTTTGCATTTAAGTTGATATTATTAGGAATTGAACACATTGAAAAAAAAAAATCAAAAAATTACTTAAGAGAACAAGGAGCAGAGCTTTTGCCAAAGTCAGAAATTAACTTTTTTGAAAAGGACAACTTCTAATTATGCTGGGGCAGAATTCAAACTAATATGACCCCACCTCAGCCTGAAGAAGAAAAGGCTGTGAGGGGACCTCATAAATGCTTATAAATATCTCAAGGGTGGGTGTCAGGAGGATGGGGCCAAGCTCTTTTCAGTGGTGCCCAGTGACAGGACAAGGAGCAATGGGCACAAACTGAAGCAGAGGAAGTTCCAGCTGAACATGAGGAAGAAATTCTTCCCTCTGAGGGTGACGGAGCACTGGAACAGGCTGCCCAGGGAGGTTGTGGAG
>Ga0065711_1032829_pt1 | contig 26613 bp, 10 predicted proteins | sample Hoacrofraction12_FD_59098 | JGI IMG/M metagenome (GOLD analysis project Ga0065711, IMG submission 59098) | Hoatzin crop microbial communities from Cojedes, Venezuela - Epithelial fraction 12 v2 (version 2) | ecosystem: Host-associated > Birds > Digestive system > Esophagus > Crop | place... | reverse complement strand
CCCGCCGCTCGCCGGGGCCGCCGCCGCCCCTCTCCCGCTGCCCGGCTGGGCCGCGCGGAGTCCCGTCCCCTTACGGAGGAGTGGGGGCCGGGGGGAAGCCCCACCTCTCGGGGCCGGGCGGGACGGGGCGTTCACGGGCGTCCTTGTGTCAGCCGCTTCAGCTGCAGGCCCCAACCCGTCTTCCGTGTGCTCTGTTTTTGTAGGGTTAAGCCACTTTGCAGTCCTAGGGGATGCAGCCGCAGCCTAAATACGTGCTTGTGCGCGCGTGTAGGCAGTCAGGTCTTCCGCCTGTGTTGGGATAGTCCTAGCAAGTCTCGCAAAAGAACTAACACTGGAGAGTCTTTTCGGAGTTCCTCACCTGCTGAAAAGACCTCCTCCTTTCTGTCCTGTATCCGAGTAAGCAGTCTGGGCTTGAGAGTCTTTAATTCTTTTAATAGCGTTCATTCTATTTTCTGTGAGGCTTTGTCACTTCTTCAGACTTCTCTAGGGGCAGAGTGAATGGCTGTTTTTTGTTTGTTTCATTGAAGCGAACGCAAAAATAATCTTAGTGTCAGTTTTTCAAATTAATCTGTAAATTTTTCAAGCTAACTTGTGGCTTCTAAACTAATGGTCGTCAGGGTGGTCTGTGAGCCTTTCTGAAAGGCTTTCCAGAGTTAAATTAAGAAATGCTAGCCTGTGGTTAGTAGTCATAAATTCTTGTCACAGTTAATCACCACACCTGGAAAATTTCTAAGACCAGCAGGTCATCAGAAATTTGTGTTTATGTTGATTGTTTTTTTTCTTTTTTTGAGATGTAAGGAGATCATTTGGGGAGCTTGCTTGGCAATAACTTGTCTTTGAAAAGAGTGAAAAAATAGAGATAGAACTGGTACTTTCATTTGTAAGGCAATCTTAACTTTAGAAGGATGAATGCATGAAATTCAGGCTTCAGAAAGCTCTGAAAAATTGGTAGCTTAGTGTCAGAAGAGTAATTTTAATTTTTAAGAGTTGTGCAGGAATACTCTTGCTAATGTGGAAAAGTATCACCAGAGAAGCAAGATAGCCACATATTAGAACACTGGATGTTCTCGATAGTCCCTGTTCTTTTTGACTGGAAAAACATAGGACAAATCATACTTTGTGTGGCAGGCAGCACCAGCTAGGTCAAGTTGCACTCGTTTTTTTGGTTTTCTTTATTTCTGTGGGGTTTTTTATCAGATGTAGCACCCTGTTGGCTATACAATAAAACACTACACTAGCATTTAGCGTAGATAACAAAATACAAATTATTTTTATTTTAAAATGCAAATGTTTTGGTGGCTGATCTCTATTTTTCTTAATGTCCTTTCCATGCTGAAGCTTAATGTTAGTGTACAGGAAAAAAAGTAACTGTGTAGCATTTTCTGGAAAGTCCTATGCATTGTCTGTCCTAAGTAGCTTGAAAATTTGCACATTTTTTTTGTTTGAGTACTTCAGCACATCTGATTCATTACTGAGTATAGTGAAGACTATATTATAGAGATATCTTTCTCATTACATTATTACGTGTAGTAAAAAGCAGTGGCACCTCTTTTTCAAGACAAGTCTTGCTTGGATCATTTATTCCTTTAAATACACGAAGGAGAAGAATTAATTTTCAGCAGTGTTCCACTGATGATACTTATTTCCTCCCATGGTGGATGAGTTTGTCAGGACTGTCTAAAATGCAGATTTCTTGTTTCATAGGAAATTTTTTTGTTATTCTGGCTTTGAAGGAAAAATGTTTATGAACCGTTAATTTTGAACACTGTGGGTTTGGAACAATTGTGAAATCCCAAAGTATTAATTATTAATACTGCTATTGTCAAAAAAATGTACTGTATATAATTCTAGCATACTATGAATAATAAAAGCTTTCCTAAAAAGTTGGGTTTTTAAAGTGTAAGTCTGGGTATACAAAAAGTTTTCAGGATACTTTTCAGGTAACATTTTGAAAGCAGCACAGATTTTGTGTGGAGTTAAAGCAGTGTTTCTCGTTAGATACTTCACTGAAAAAAAAACCCTGAACTCTTTGGAATGTGTTTCAGAGGAGCCCTATACATTTGCTATAATGTACTGTGTGGAAGGAACAGCGTGAGGGAAGCTTTGCATTTGCTGGAGCGTGTGGTGTCCTCTGCACTCGTCTGCGGGCGAGTGCCTGGCACGGCGCGGGTAGTGGGCCCGGGAGAGTGGTCTGGTGCAGCAGCCAGCCGAGGGGACCTGCAGTGAAAGGTCCTGTGCTGGGACAGTGCTGCATGTTCCGTCACAGCGCTGCTTGCGCAGCCACTGCGCGAGGGGGAACATGTGAATTTCGGTCGTGTGATGGATGTAGCTATCAGTCCAAAGAAAAGAGTAAGTTGTCTATAGCTTTGGAATGTTGCCAGAAGTGGTTCGTCCTCAGAAAAAAGCTTTGGTCCTAATATTAATGTTTCCATGGCACAGTAGTTTTCAGTATGGGCATATGTTTGCTAGGTTTTGATTTATGTGCATTTGAGTTCAATTCCTTGTATATTTCTGATAATAAGAGCTGCAACACGAAGCAATTTGAATACCAGAAGGAAGTGAACTATGGTAAGATGTGCTTGCAACCAAAAATATCACTTTCTATAGCTTAGCAATAAAATTGTCAGAAGGAACTACTTACTGCTAACGTTAGTATTTTTGTCTCTCATCAGCATCCAGTGGTGCGAGAGATGTGCTCTCAAAGCTGGGAATTTGAATAGCAGTCACATATTTTATTTGCATACTGCATTTAATTTTTTTTTTTCTGTTATGTTTTTGGGTGTGGTTCATTTGAAGCTTTAAACCAGCATAAACAAGAACTGCCTCCTAAAGAAGATACTGCAGTCACGGAATCACAGAATGGTAGTCCTCCTCTGTCGTCTCATTCCTAACCCTAATGGGCTTCAGAAGTAAACATTGATGTAATTGTGTGATGAAAACCAACAATAAGCTATTTTTCAGCCAGGCCAATTCACTACCTCTTAAACAGCTGTGCTCCCACACGGGCAAAAACAAGGAACTAGACACAGTGGCTTGGAGCAAAGACAGGACTCCTGGCTTTTTGATATTGCTGGCATATGTTGATTTAAAGACACTGTAATTTGATGAACATTAGTCTTTCTTATACACAGTATGAGTACCTACACCAGGGATGATTTCTATTTTTCAAATCCCACAGAATTTTCCACATGAAAAATAAAGCACTGAAGAACACCATTTGTGCTCTTGTGCACCATAACACATCACAGATGCTTTTTGTTGTGGTACTTTGTAGAAACACTGCAACAATTAAAAATTGGTTTTATTTCTAGTAGTCCTGTGTATTCCTTGCAAAGCATTCATGCTTAACTCCATTTTTAGGTATTCAAATTCAAAGCAGCATATGATCAGTAGCTTTACATGTTTGTAAACTGTTACTTTATTTAGCCCTAGCCATTGTTAGTAGATGGACATAAATGATTGAAGCAATAAAAACATATTTGATTCCTGACAGTATGTACTGTAAATGGTTGTAAAATTTGTTCTACTTAGAACATAGACTGTAGAAAAATAAAAAAAACAAGTTTATTTTTTTAAGTTTTACAGGACAAGATCTCACAAAATATTTCTCCTTTTAAAGCCATCAGACACTTTGTGGTTAATGTAAGTGTTCAGCACTGCAGTAATCTACCACCTTCTTTTAAAATGTGTACCTCCCCATATAGTTTTCCTCACATTTTATATTTTTTTGTTAATCATTGTCATTAGGTATGTAGCTATTTCAGGTTCAGTAAAAGGTCAGCTGATTCAATAGGTATAAGGGAATACCAGTAAAGGATGCTACATTGATTGCTTAGCAAAGGGAAAATAAGTGATTGGTGGTCAATAAAATAACTTTACTATTGTAAAAACTTATGTGAGTGTGACAGCTTCACTACTTGGAGATGTTATTCTGCAAACACAAGGAGGCAGGCTTTGATAAAAAAAATCTCTGACCTGTGTAATAACTAAAGAAATTATATCTTTAACTGTGCCATAGGCAGTTTAACTCAGAAGTTATTATGTGAAAAATTGCAAGGTTTGAGAGGTAGTCCTGTCTTCCAAAAACTTCTGTTTTGGTGTTTAAAGCAAAATATTCCTTAATAGCTGTTGTTTCAGCCTTTCAGTACTGTTGTTAAGCTCTTTTCAAAGATGATTGGTAGTTTATTTTATACTTCTGTACTTACTGGCCACTGATGTTCTAATTCAAAAGCTCTGAGAGAATGCCAGTGAGTTGCCAGAAAAGTGTTGAAGTTTCATGATATATAACATCCTAACACACAACAGTGTTTGGTTATCCAGTGAATGCAACACGAAAAATTATGATTTTAGTAACTTCTGAAAAGCAGGTCTATGATGGTGTTTGCTTTACAATCTGCTAAACATCATAAACGTTCATGTGAGATCAGTAGACTTGATCTGTTTAAAAATGTATGAAGAAAATCTTACACAGTTCTTAAATTCTTGAGATCAAAAAGCACTAGAGAATTCCTTCTGAAGGCCCTTACTATTGTGTTGACATTTCTGGTTTTGTGGGATCAAACAGGAGAGAAAAGCAAAAGACACAATTTGTTTTCCACAAGTAGCTCACAACCTCCTGAATCAAAAGTCATGCAGATTTTAACAGAAATACCCATCTGTCAAATGTGACTGGCTTTTTACTTTCAAGTTTAGTCGGACATCCGAGAGACAAGGTTCTCACTACATACTGATTAGAAGACTTTTTTTTTTTTTAATCAAAAAAAGAGACAAAAAATAAAGTTCGTGGCCTGACTCAGAACTTGGGAAATAGGGTTACTGTGTAATATTACAACTAAAAAACTGTTGGTTTTTTTTTTTTTTTACTGATCCTTTCTCAAAGCAGAGGGCTAATAACAGACAAGTATTTTAATTGAGCTTTGAATTTATTCAACCTTTTATTGTAGGTTGATGCAATTTGAATGACTAATTTAGAAGGTGCATGTAATTCAGAAGTATTAATGGAAAGAAAAGTAACATTTGCTCTATTTCACTGCAGAGGTTCTGTACATACTGACTTTAACTTTGCAGGATTGAAATGCATAAAATAATGTTCTTATAACATTCCTTATCTAATAAGATCAAATTCCTGGGCTTTCCAGTTTGAATATTCATTTTTTGTACTAGTTTATATAATCTGTTTATAAAAGTACATTTTCCATACTGTGATATTGCTGGTGGCAGAAAACTGTGTTGTGTGTTACTAATACTACAAATTATATAAAGCTTAGTATTAGACATTACATCCTGAACAATAGATTTAATCTGTTCTTTACTTGGGATAAATTAGTTGAAATGGCAAATATTTAAGAAGTGGATATCCATTTCATAGTGTACTGCGAGACTGGTTTTGATTGTGCTATGAGTATATAGTAAAAATATTTCTGAATTTCTTTTTTTTCCCTGTGCTTTCTATTTTTTTTTTCTTCAATCTTAGCTTGTTTGCTCTGATTTGTTTCAAAGATTTGTAAGTGGGAAAACAGTGCTCCTAAAACTCCAGTTTGTCTCTGGAGACAGGAAGACAGTGAGAAGTGATTGGAATAACAAGGATAAATACATAACTCCCACAGTCCTCAAAGCAAACTGTGGGTAGAAGCGAAAATTAAAGATGATTTTAACTATTGTGTAGTATTTTTGATACGTGCTTTGATTACATAGATAATATTTAAAAATAATCTGTTCTGACAGAGATACAAATGAGAACAAAAATAGGAAAAGTGTACTTCAGAGACTGAAACTTTATTTGAGGTATGCATATTATTGTAAAACTCCTAAAGTTCAATTGTTGTATAGTGTAAATATACTTACACACATTTTTCCACCATATAATTAACATTTTTTTAGTGGATCTTTGTTCAGTTTGAACCTCTGGAAGTAGAATTAAGAACTGCCTTTTCCTGCCTGAGGTTTGCTGCTGCTTCTGAAGAAGGGATGCATCAGCATCAGCATTCAGATTTGCAGAATCACAGAATTGTTGAGGTTGAAGGGAACTTTGTACATCACCTAGTCAAGTCCGCGGCTCGAAGCATGATTACTAGTGCAGGCTGGTCAGGACTGTGTCCAGACAGGTTTTCACTATCACCAAGGATGGAGACTCCACAGCTGCTGGGAGCAACCTCTTCCAGTGTGCAGTTATCCTCACAGTAGAAGATTTTTCTTATGTCTAAATGGAATTTCCTGTATTTCATGTGACGCCTGTTGCCTCTTGTCCTGTCACTGGGCGCCACTGAGAATGGTCTGGCTTTGTCTTCACTCCCCCCTGCCTCCTTCCCCACATGAGGATGTGGATGTTGTGTGCCTGGCTGTGGATGTTGTCTGCCTGGATGTTCTCTACCTCGACTTTAGTAAGGCCTTTGACACTGTTCCCCACAGCATCCTCCTGGAGAAACTAGCAGCCCATGCTTTGAATGAGTGTACTCTCTGCTGGATAAAGAACTGGGTGAATGGCCGAGCACAGAGAGTGGTGGTGAATGGAGTTAAATCCAACTGGTGGCTGGTCACAAGTGGTTCCCCAGGGCTCAGTTTTGGATCTGGTCTTGTTTAACCTCTTTATCAATGATCTGGATGAGGGGATTGAGTGCTCTCTCAGTAAGTCTGCAGATGACACCAAGTTGGGTGGGAGTGTCGATCTGCTTGAGGGTAGGAAGGCTCTGCAGAAGGATCTGGACAGACTGGATCGATGGGCCAGCTGTATGAGTTTCAACAAGGCCAAAGTCCGGGTGCTGCACTTACGTCACAACAACCCCACGCAACGCTACAGGCTTGGGGAGGAGTGGCTGGAAAGCTGCCCGGTGGAAAAAGATCTTGGGGTCCTGATCAGCAGCCGGCTGAACATGAGCCAGCAGTGTGCCCAGGTGGCCAAGAAGGCCAACGACATCCTGGCTTGTATCAGGACTGGTGTGGCCAGCAGGAGTAGGGAGGTGATCGTGCCCCTGTACTCGGCACTGGTGAGGCCCCACCTGGAGCACTATGTTCAGTTTTGGGCCCCTCACTACAAGAAGGATATTGAGGTGCTGGAGCATGTCCAGAGAAGGGCAGCGAGGCTGGTGAGGGGTCTAGAGAACAAGTCTTATGAGGAGCAGCTGAGGGAACTGGGGTTGTTTAGTTTGGAGAAGAGGAGGCTGAGGGGAGACCTTATTGCTCTCTACAACTACCTGAAAGGAGGTTGTAGTGAAGCAGGTGTTGGTCTCTTCTCCCAAGTAACTAGCGATAGGGCGAGAGGCAATGGCCTCAAGTTGCATCAGGGGAGGTTTTGATTAGATATTGGGAAAAATTTCTGTACTGAAAGAGTGGTCAGGCATTGGAACAGGCTGCCTAGGGGAAGTGGTTGAGTCACCATCCCTGGAGGCGTTCAAAAAACGTGTGGATGTGGCACTTCAGGATATGGTTTGGTAGGCATGGTGGCGTTGGGTGGGTGGTTGGACTCGATGATCTTAGAGGTCTTTTCCAGTCTATGATGCTGTGAGGTATTTATGCACTTCGGTAAGACTCTCTGAGCCCTCTCTTTCCAAGACTAAACAATCACAGCTCTCTGCCTCTCTCAGTATGACAGACATTCCTATCCCATCATCAGCTTTGTGGCCCTTCCCATGTCTCTCATACTGAACGCCCAGAACTGGACTCAGTACTCCTGGTGCATCACACCAGTGCCAGGTAGAAGGAAAAGATCACCTCCCTTAAGCTGCTGGCAATGCTTCTTCTAATGCAGCCCTGAATGCTGTTAGAGATTAAGGCCAGGAGTGCACTTCAGAAACTTATCTCATGGTCATGCCCATCTAGGGTGCTTTGGTTCACCTCACAGAGTAATTCGAAAGCATGAAACAGGTTTCCAGTTTAAACTAAACTGGAGGGTGTTCCACAGGAATGCCTCAGAACTGTGCTCCAATCACTACAAGCTGTTTTAGCCGTATGATTTGACAGCTACTCTAAATTAGTTATGGTCACCTTCTTTTGCCTTCTTGAAATCTCAATTACTAGAAATCCTACAGTTAGTGTAGTTATTCTGTTTTAATATTTAAATATTTAACATTTTAATATAAGAAAATATTTTAATATTTACTTTTATTTATTAGATTATAGAGACAAGCTTTGAAAAATACTAGTAGTTTAAATATTGTGCAAAAGTGTAGAAACCTGTGAATTCCACATACAGATCTCTTACTCAAATTTTACAACACCGAAATTGGTCCTTAAACCACACTGAAGAATGGCAGTGTAGAATATGGAGTCACTTCCTAGGATTCATAGATGTTATTAAATTACTAGTCATCTATCCTTAATAATTACCACTCTTGTTTGTAATTGCAAATTTTGTTTCACCCATCTAGTTTGTTTACAAGTTGCTATTCTTCAAATAACAGTGAATGCTAATGTAATTTTCTACAAGTTTCAGTAATTCTAAGTAAGAGACATTTTACTTGACATAGTTTTGACTTGACAAACTTTGCCTAGCATGTAAGATAACCTTGAAATATACTGTTATCGATCTATTTTCCTCTGTCGGATTTAGAATACTGTAAAAGAATCTGAGGGCAAGAGGGGGTCATGATACTACCCTTTTCTTGTTTTGAGTTTCTTAATTTAATTTGTGTATAGTCTTCCTTCCCCCCACTTTTGCATGAGATTTTTTTTTCCTTGCATATCTCCTTAAACTTATTTTACTTGAAAATAAATATTAAAAAGTAATTTGTTTTCTCTGGAGTGTTTCAGATTTTGAATTGGTGCTGCCAGCCTAGTACTTACCTTGTCTTTTGCCAGTTTCCTTCAGCGTCATGTAATAAAGAGGAGGTTTAAGGCCCTTTGAAGTTTGTCAGTGCTATTAAATCTATTTTTAAAAGTCTTGAATTCAGACACCTTGGACTTAGCCATGTGGAAATATCCTATATTTATGATCTGCATGCAGAAATTACATGAATGAAGTATGATATGTTAATGTTCATGGAAGCCAGAATAATTAATTTTTATTTTTCTTTGCAGATGTATTCCTTATGAAAATACATTTGAAGTAGTTTGAGTACAGTCCATTTAATGTTTTCGTGTCCCTTGCTTCCCACATTTGTATTCCAGCTGTTGTCTTCCTGTACCAAGCAGTTAACATTTTTCTGTCAGTGGTTTGAGAAAGGGAAGGGGAAGGTGTAGAATGAGTAATAAATTATGCCCTGAAAAAGCTTTCAACTGTTAATCAGAATCAAAATATGACTAAAGTGTGTGGCAATGTTTTTTGTCACTATTTAATATAAATTCGTTACTATCAAATGTGAAAGATATTCCAGTTCCTAATAATTTTGTTCTGTACTAGAGAATTAAATGTGTGGGGAAGAACAACTGTAATCTTTCGATCCTGCTAGGCCAGGAAGAAGAAAGATGGATAGTAGGACAGAATTTAGAAGATAGAATCAATCTATTGTGCATGCTTGCTGGCTGGAGCTTTTGTTCTCCAGTATTTTTACTTGGCACAGAGTTAGTTTAAAATGGGAGTGAGGGGAGTTTCAGTTGTTATCCAAACATAAATCTGGAATAACTTACTGCGTATTAGGAATGAATGCCTGGCACATACTAGAGACAAAATACTCGCTCTGAAATTCTGCTGTGTATTAGCAAAGGAAAAATAATGTGGTATTACGTGACATAAATAAAGGCAGAGAAGTTTCTGTAAAGCTCTCTGTATAATTCCATCCAGCACACCCATACTTAGTATTTGCTGAACAAAGATTAAGGGCAACAAATCAAGACATAAATTTTGTAGTTGTCTTGGCAAAACATTTTTCTGGGTATGATTACTTGCCAAGTCTTTATGAATTTGAAGATAAATGTCCTGTCTGCAAACTGAGAGCAAACTCTCTTTTAGTTAATAATTGGCAAAACAGTTCTCTGTGTGTGCAAAAAGATTACAAGTAACTTTACTTATAATATTTAATATTTATATATTAGCCTCCATTACCTCCTTAGTGCTTTACTCTATGCATATACTACTGTTGTTGGCCACACAAAAATATTTTTTGTTACTCGTTTTGGATAAATGGAGCAAAAAATATAGGTTGTATCTGTTCTGAAGCCAAATGCATAAAACAAGCTTAAAAAGAACCAATACTTGCATTCGTTTATTTGTTTCCAGGTGTTCCAGATCTTCATCACAAATAGTGAAGAGAGATGAGAGTTACAGGTCACATTTCCAAGATTGTCTACGTTCTTCAAATACTTCATTTAGGCTTTAAAAACTTGAAAACTTTTGCAGCTACAATATATGGTTTCAGTTGTCTTCTTATATCAGAATTTTCAGCAGCTTGGCTTTTCACAGAGGAAATTTTTTATCAAAAGTTACTGAGCAGGTGGCTCCTGCAAGTCTCATTGTTTAGTTTTACAGTGTATTACTGTGATCATTAGGGACATGCGCTTTAAACATTTTTTCAATGTGTAGGGAGACGTTCTGATGAGAAAACTCTGAAATAATTTTGATGTAAAATGGCCTCTCAAGTGTGGTATTTTTAGAAGTGAAATAATACAATTGTAATACAGAACACAAAGAGGATTTCTTTCTGTGGTGTCCATATCATTCAGGAGATTAACTTCTAGCTATTAGAAATTGAACCGCTTGCATTAAAGCAAAATGTCCGTGACTGAGCAAGCACAGTAATAATACATTCCACTGCTTTTGCAATATTATAGAAACCAGAACAGCTGTGTTTAAAGGAGTGTAAATAATTACTCTGTTTTCTTTCATATATTGAGGGGAGGGGAAACTGAACTCATGTTACATTTGGCTTTCTCAGCAGAGATGTTGGGGACGGTAAACTTTTGGCCTCTTGCTTATGAGTTCTTTGCTCCTGAGATTACCTGTCAGCATAAACACGGAGGACAGTTCTTTGACCATTTATTGCTACTTTAAAGTTTCACTCATGATATTAACACAGGAAAATCATGTTTCACTCACTGCTGCTGAAAATTCAATAATGAAAGTGAATTTGCCTGTTTGCTGCAAGTTAGGCAGGAAAAGGACATGATAAATATCCTTCACTAGATCAAAGCGTATCTTTCACTTACTGTCATGTATCCTGACCATAAGTAATATTTGTGTGATAAACTGCACACAAAAGTAAGAGGTATGTAGGAGACTTAATTGGCAACAGTAGTGGTATCAAAACCAACAGAAACCATCATAGTCTTACAGATAGCCTTCATGTAGAATACTTGGGACATTTCAAATTTAGAGCAGAGAAGGGTGACAAAAGATGCAGACATGGAAAACATTTTGGACATAAAATTCTTTGCCTTAGGAAGAAGATGTAATAATAATACACGAAAGTGCAAAGAGTAGAACTAGTAGGCACTTTTTCATGTTGTCTGTTATAATGCAAGGGATTACTTAGTACTTTCAGATTCACTAACATATTGCTCTTCATAGAGATAATTTCAAAAGCAAAATTTCAAAACTTTAAAAGAATATTATTTTTATTTCAATGGTGTCTGTAGAGACAAATACCAAATTATTTCCTCTTCTTTCTGTTCTGTCAGAGAAATCCCTAGTTCTTTCAGTTTTTCAGCTGTTTCGCTTGCTGTCCGCTTGACGAGTTTCATGATTGTTGATAGAGGTTTTCAACCCCTAGGCCCCACTTTTGACTAGAGCAGCTCTGAGTAAGACAGTAAGTGTGCCTAAACATCCTCAACAACATTTTGTTTGCACTGGTGAGTTTCAAACTGAAGAGAGTATATCTTCCTTCTGTATCTTCAATTGAAACTGATGTTCCAGGAGGTTTTGACTGGTAGGGTGTGGTTTGTGTTTTCTGACCTGCAGCGTACCTTGTACCTTATTACAATCAGGTGGTTTTGTCAACGGTATTTGAGTGAAGACTCCCTTTCAGTGCCGAATGCTATGATGTAGTTTTCAGAAATATCGTACTCTTTCTTGATTTCCTCTTATTTGAGAAAGAAGGAATAGCTTTTGCCCTCACCTCAATGATGGCCTCATCAGAGGCCTGTCTCTGGGCAGGTTTTGTTATGCAGTACTCCATTTGAACATACTGCTGTATGTGAAGAAGTGAGTATGCAAGAATTCTGAATTTTGAAGGTTCTGAAAGATTGCAGTAGACTCTCTTGTTAAGGTAGCTTAAGTGTGCTTTGACCTTTTACTAGTTAATAAGATCTTGAAGGACATCTTTCCAATTTATATAGATGTTGATACAAATTGGGGTTTGATGGATAGATGTGGTAACTGTCTATTATAGTCAATTGTGTGGTACAAAGATGTAATTGCTGTGACAGGTGGAATACATTTGATCTTAGCTCTGGTGACATTAATAGTCTGTATGTAGAATGTTCTTAATATCTGTAGATCTGCTCTGCTAGAGCACCTTGATGTTTTCTTGACAATCTATGTACGCTTTGGACAATAGTCCTTCGATCTTGAATGACCTGAGGACTCTCAGGCACCTTGATCCCAGAGTCTTTTCTTAGCAGGAAAGTGGTGTTGGTATGGAACATTGCTCGATGTCACCCACAGTGTACATTTATATATAGACAAGAAAAACGTGTTTCTTATCTGTAACTCTTGTTCTTTGACCTGTGTTTGCTGTGTGTTCACGACTCACTCTTCTGCATTTGTTCATGGGAGTGCCTGAAGGAGTCTTGGAGTTTTTCTCAGTCTTCAAAATCGTAAGAGGGGAAAGGGCTGGCTTTTTAGGGCTGCCTGCAAAGCATATAGATGTCACAGTCCTGTAAATACACCCCTTTGGATATTATTAAGGAAAAAAATTATCTTGCTTTCACTATTTAAATGGATGTATTTGCAATGAATGTGAAAAAAACCCACATACAGGTAACAGAATAGTAACAGTTACAAATAAGCAGATCTTTCAATGATTAAACTGATCTTCAAGACTGAAGACATTTGCAAGATTTCCATTTATATGGAAATAGAGTTCTTTTTATATAAATGAATTATGGAAGAGATTCAAAGATGCATACTTCAGCAAGTAACATAGATCTATATCCAGTAATGACCAAGCGTATTCTGAATTTGTCACCCTAACTCATATCAGTCTAAAACTAATTTACTTTCCTCTGGAAATAAATGATATTTGCATCTGTCAAAGAGAAATAACTGATCTAGATGGCCTGTAGGTCTAGCATCCATTATGTAAATTCCTAAGTTTTACATTATTAAATCATACCATGAAATGTGTTCAGGGAAGTTTACAATCAAGTATATACGTAAAAATCAGTTTAACTGAAGACTGTAATCATTAATGCCTCATCATGTGATTATGGTATTTTAATTGGCAGTAGACAAATTAATTTGAGTGCCTTCAATACAAATCTCTATCTTTCTGTGTGTGGATTTCTTTGAAATGTAATTTGAACTTTACATGTGCTGGTTTCATAATTTGTGATACTAACAAGTTAGCATCCTGGAGATAAGTAAGGTGGGCTTAAGAGTACATATCAGTAACTAGCTTAATATTAGTGTAGTCACTTGGTGAAACCTACATAGCATAGAACCTACGTAGCAATTCTTGTTAAAATTGCTGTCTTTTATTTGTCATGGTCAGTTGTTGTAATTGTTCGTAGCGTTTATTCACTCCTGAAGTTTTGCTCAGAGTAAACTTTTACTTGGTGGATATTTACCGAAAACTTGAATGCAAAGCTGCTAAGTTGTTTTATAAATTGTAAGTGTAGAAGTAGAGAAGCATTGGAGGGCACAAGCACTTTATTGATTATTTTTTGGGGTCTCAGAATGACTGGACAGCCCAACAGCTTTAACATTCAAAAATTCATCAGCTTTGCCATCCCAGATGAGGAATATACACTTTGTCTGGTTTGAATAATCAATTGTATATGAAACATGAAATACTACTTTTAAAATCCAGAAAAATGAGTTAAATTATGCTGCTTAACAGAAGAACCTAGGTAAGTTTTGTAGAGAGAGATCTAGTTTTATTAGACAAACTGGTTATAGATAGAAAAGGCAGATAAACTTCTGAGCATATAATGCTTTCTTCTACAGCAAACATCAGGATAAGTACAGTTTGAAAACAACTGTGTTATATTTGTGTTTGCTGAGATAATTTGAAGGAAACAGGCTATCTCTAGTATATGAAGAGATGCTTGGGAGGAGAGAGATGGTAAAGCTGTGAAGCAAGTAAGGATTACTTTCAGACCTCTGTCCTGTATGAAGGAGGACATTGGGGTATGCCGTAATAACTAACTCGTGATAAAATTTGGTAGAGTTGCATCTTTCCATTCTTAAGCCCTGCATTTGAAAGTGTTTTGTAGGACTCCCTTGAGAGTCAGGAGTGAGAGTTGATGGAATGGCTTTTTTGTGAAAAATGTTCTGCATTTGGTTCCTGGATGTTTCTATGCATTTTTCCTTCTCTCTGTGTATGTGTTAATCCTAGTAAATAATAGTTGTTTGATTTTACCCACAGTTTCCTGAAGCATATAAAGTTCTGCCATGTGCATATCTAAAATTCATAGAGTTTTGGTAGTAAAAAGTTTTTAATCAGAAGATGTTAATCATTCATTTTCAAGATCATATGAAAAACTGGTAATTTTACTTGCAGGGAACATTTAATAAAGTCTGTCTTGTCTGATCTAAAGATCAGGTTTGTGTCTTGTGTCTTTTGATGCTATGTGTGCATATACATGGAGATAATAGATGTTTGATTCCGTTTGTTAAAGTGGAGTTTTAAAGCTAAGTGGTTCCTGCTACATGAAGTGCCATTTTTGAGACAGATACATATACACTCTATATGTATAAGTCATATGAAAATGATTGATGTATAATTAGAGATAAAAATTGACTTGAAGTTCCTATTTGAGAGAGTTAGAAACAAGGCTAGTGATTTTGTAAATAAAAGCACTTAATATTGCATAATAGTGATACAAGCATCGATCTGAAATCAGCAGCAATACTAACTGAGAAAAATAAAGCATAAATCTTAGAAAGATATCTCCTAGTATTTTTGTAGGACTGAACATATCTAGATTTCACTGTCATTGCTCACTAGTACTGCAGTAGAACATTGTTAAAGCACAAGATGAGTTTGTCTTTCAGGTGGTGGGAGGAGACATTGCTTTGTTTGCTTATGGGTTTTGCTTTAGATAATCACTTCTGTGGTTTTGTTGTGTTTTGTGTTCTTTAAAGGTCGTTTGTATGCGATGCAAACAGGGATGAAGATTGATAGTAAAAGCCCAGAATGCCGTAAATTTTTGTCCAAACTTATGGATCAGTTGGAAGCTGTAAGTAGAATTTATTGCTCTCCTCTAAAATGATTCATGGTGCTACTTTAAATTTTACTTAAGCTTCTGCGAATACTATCTTTTCTCTGTCATCAGTCATTGATGCAACTGTTCTGTATGTAGACATACTGTAGGAATTTGAGTTCTATGTAATAAATTGGCAGAAGGATTGAATGGAGGTAAAGCTATATGTGTGTATGTATTTTTATGTGTGTGTATACATGCACAAACATAACTGAAATTTTATACAGCAGATATTTGCCATAAGATTTTGTTTAGACAACATAAATTACGATACATATTCTCATGAGAAGTCATAATTCATTACAAAATAAATTCAGGAGTTCTAAAAGACTTATAAAATTGATTTGTCTTTGATTCCGTGAAGTCTGTGAGGGTTATTTTCACTGTTGCAGGACTCGCTAGCCTTATCCTTGGGTGCTTTTGAATTTTCTGCCCTAAACTGTTGTACCCAGGGAGTTTTTTAAAACATTCTCTACAAGAGAAAGATACTATTGATTGTACCCTCTGTTAGAGATTGAGGATCTTACAGTATGAATTTTTGTAAGCAGTCTTATCTGTGTGGGTATGAGATAGCTATGCCACACTCTTTTGAGTGGACCTGATAGTATTAAAAAGCAAAGAACTTGAAATAGACCAGAATTAAACAAAGAAAGGTAAAGTCATTGTACAGATGGTCAGATTAAGTTCCAAGGGCTGTTTATGTTCATATGCTGTAATTTTCAATAGCCTCAATGGAAGTAGTGTGTGGATTTTAAGGTTTAAGTGCTCATTTGGAAGCAGAAAGTAGTACTGAAAAATGAAGCAGCAGTTGTCCTTGTGTTCGGTATTGATTCCATCCAAAATCTAGCCATAGCGATGCCTTAAGAGTTTGTGTGAAACTGGTGCAGTAGCCTTCAGGAAAAAAATGAAACGTGAACCATTTTTCTCTTTTTCATACCTTGTTCTTCTGTCTGTGTTTTATCTCTAATTTTTAGCAACGGCAAATCCAGTGTACAGAGACTTCTTGGTGTGTTTTTTCCTCAAATTTTGACATCTTTAATGAGTCCGTGTTCAAAAGAGAAGAGAGGTGGCAGGAGAGATGAGATTAAAACTCCAAAAGATTTTGCTCTTCATTTCCCAAGGATTGTTAAAATTTGTTGTATCCCTTGTGGTACTGCAGCAACTAATCTGTCTGCAGTGTTCAGTTACTCCTTTTGTTTCAAATTTGGAAAGATGGAGCAAAACCCCATGGTTTCATCTTTCGGTTGCTGGTAAGATTGTCTAAGTGACAAATGATGCTCAGGTATTGAAGTTCCTTCTACGTAGCCAAGTGGTGGAAGGATGGAGAGAGCACTTCTAAGCAGATCTAATACAGAATTTTTGGGGCTAGCAAGTATGGGTGTATTGGGAAATTGGACCTCTGCAGTAATTCAGTAGCAGCCCTTTTCAGTCTGCCCTTAACCAGTGGAGGGCACAAAGGGGTACTGCAGCTGTGTGCTAAATGTTTCTCACAGCTTTCTGTGTGTTGACACAATTGATTATTTTAGAGGTTAAGACAGAAGCTTACAAACAATCCTGAACTTTGTAGTAGCAAAGAACAAAACATTGTAGATATATCTGGAAATTACCAGATATGTTCTTTGTGAGAAACTTCATAATACTCCAAATATATGAATTAATTAAATACAGTGATTTTGGATTCAAAACAAGTATTTCTGTCAGAAACACTTTTACATAAGATTGTGTTGTTTTGCTTTTCCAGTAGGTAACTGTTTCATTTAAATGTTTTTAGTGAAATTAAACCAAATTTGCTTAAATTTAGGTTCAAATTATGAGTCATCATTTAAAACATCAGTACTGCTGTGCTGAATCACAGTTTGTGTGAACGGTAATTTCGAAAGTAAACAAGTTGGCTAACCTCAGTATTTTCGGAAGTGTATCTAACTTAGTGTCATTTGTGCGTTTGAAATCCTCTCCATTTAACATCAGATCAACTAGAATAATAAGTTACTTTCTGAGTGTAAGACGTATATATATAGACTGGTTAAATATATATATAAAGAATAATTTTCTTCCTCAATTAACTTCAGTGTTTTATCTCAGTTAACGTATCTTGCAACTTACAAATTGTGGTATACTCACAAGAAAAACATTTACACTTTGTAAAACAAATACTTTTTGAAAACTATGTAGAGTATGTGTTTGACGAAAGTCTTCGAATTTGAAGTTCTGTTTGGAAAGTTCATATTTCACTACTTAAATCAAGGAACTTTTCTGGCAACACTCTATGTAGTAGAAGGTTGGCAGCAAGCTAAAAAATATGGAAATGCAGTCTGCATGATTAAGTTTTCTTCACACGCACAGTGAAAAATAACTGCCATTCAGAGATTGTTTTTAAATCTTTTGGCAAAATAAGGGCTGCAGGTTAGTATCGTGCAGTGTTCCTGTTTTTGTTCTCTAAGGATAACCTGAGATTTCCTTATGTGAAAACAGTAAGCCTATTCAGAAGTTGTAAATCCACCTGTTGTAACTGTTAGAGGGTTATTTGCTTTACTGATTTTTATTAGGAAACCTGAGGATTCTTGTACTCTAGCGTCTTCGAAAAGAGGTCTTTGAATAGCAGTACACTGCTTACACTGAAAATTCCAGTAAATCCATAGATCACTAGACCAAAGTAGGGCACAGAGGCTTTGAAAGATGTAATGAACTGCAGTGAAATAACCTTACGAGAGAGAAGATATGCGATCACTCTGACCTATAGTACCTTTATAAAGCGTGCATTACTTTATCAGTTCAGCTGTGATGAATCCTGACACAGGCTTCAGAGTGCTTGGTTTTCCGGATACTAAGATGAAAAATATCTGTAGCTATTCCTTCACAATACTGTAGTTGTGTTTATTTTTAACGTGGTTTTTTTTTTGTTTGGTTTGGGCTTTTTAAAGTATTTTGTGATTGAAGATGGTATTCAGAACTACTTATTCATATTATTTGTCCCTCCAAAAGAACGTGCTTTCTCTTCAGCGTGCTACTTTTAGCGTTTGTTATGTTAGAATCTGGAAATTTGTAAAATAATTAAAGTGCATGTTTGGTGTGTTTTGCTTTTTTCTTTTAAATTGTACTTGGCTTTGTCTATATCAGCAGCTTCTTGTGTTTGAATTAGATTGCAGAATTGCTAGGGTCTAATAAGGTAATGGATGTGTTTTTTTCAACTTTTTTCAGATGAAAAAGCAATTTGGTGAAAATGAAGCAATTACTCAGGAAATTGTTGGTTCTGCTCATGTGGAGAATTATGCCTTGAAAATGTTTTTGTATGCAGACAATGAAGACAGAGCTGGGCAGTTTCATAAGTAGGTGAAAGTCTTTGGGTTTGTTACCTGAATTATGATATTGGTCAAAATAGTTGAATATCTAAACTCTTTAATTTGACTGGAAGAAAGAATTATGCTTTAACGCATTCATTTCTTTTTCAGAAAAAGTGATTTGTTACTACTTCTAAGTCTCTTAACTTCACACATTAACTGGTATGCTGCTTCTGTTCTTTAGGAGGTTACTCACCTACTGGCAAGCCTTATAAAACCCCAGGCTAATATTGAGCTTGGCATCAAGCTTGTTATAGTTTTTACTGTCCAATAACATTAAAATAGTTTTGATTACACATTATGTGGTTTGATTTACAGCAATTACTACAGCGTGTTAATGACTTTGCTGGGCTTTTTCTAAGATAATATAGCATGTCCTATGTCCATCTTGAACATTCCAAACTAGAAACTAAGTGCAGAACAGATGACCAGCTTTAAAAAAATACTCAAAACTTTCTGCATAGTAGTCAGGAGACTAGCTAATTTGTTGCTAAATTTAATCATTGTGAAGTAAGTTCTGTAATAACAGATGAAAAGGAAAAAAGTGAGTGAGTTCTGATTAGCTGGAAATAAGTCAGCATCATCAAAAATGCCAACTTCAAAAATGTGATCCTGAGAGACTAACATTACCGAGTTAGTAAAATGTTTTATTTTTTACAGAAACATGATAAAGTCCTTTTATACTGCAAGTCTCCTGATAGACGTTCTAACAGTGTTTGGGGAGCTCTCTGAAGAGGTAAGTGTTAGGGATATCAGTCTATTATCTGATTGCTATTCCTAGCACAGGTGCAAATTACTGTTTTAGTTGTGTAAAGTTGTTTTTATAAATTGCGAATATGAACTTCAAAGAACATAGGTTCTAATTGTGTAGTCAAATACATGTTAGTAAATCATAAGTAAGTCATAAGTAATTGTGGTAAAATTTCAAATAGATTGTATATGAAATACTAGATAACTGTAGCCTCTTAGAAGATGCTTCATGACTTGAGTATCAGTTAGAAATGCAAAGTCTGATTGTTACTGTGAGACACATAGCATTACATTGAGCAAGCAGGAATGATTATAGGGAAAAATGATGCGAAGTTCCTGGCTTTTTCCATCTTCACTTTTTTCACCTTGCAAGCAAGACCTTCCGTGGAAGTAACTGAGGTGGAATTGTGCACAGTTTTAGTTAGAACAGGTATTTTTGGGTTTGCAATAAACCCCGCTTTTAAAAGGTGATATGTTAAGTTGGAAGAATTTGAGTTTACTTAATAAAAAATGGCATGCTGTCTGGCCAATAGGACATGAATGTTTTAATTCAAGAAGTTATCTGCGAAAGTAACTAACACACTGCTGTTTATGGCAGGTAATTTTTAAATCAAACAAGCTGAACAAAGACCATGATTACTTTTATTAAGGCGCACCAGAATAATCTCTTGGTCTGTTTTAAAGCAAACTTTCCTAATAGATGCATAGTCAGCTGCTGTCTGTTATTCGTGCCTCTCAGAAGAATTAATCTCAGATATAGAGGAGAAGATACTCTTAATAAAAAGTGTTCCTGGCTCTGAAAATTAGAAATGAGATTTCCTAAATTACCTGAATGACAAGCTCATTTTGAAAATGTCGTGGTATAGTTGATAACTTCCAGAAAAGAAAAAAACATTAGAGAAAGCTGCTACTGACTCATGAAGACAAGTTTCAAAGATTAACAAATAAATAAGAAACAACAACGATGCTAAACAATCTGAGACAAAATCAGCAAGTGCTGATCATGGAAGTGCTGAATATGTCTCAGGACTCCTAAATCCACACAGGTGGTCTACAAACATTTTTTTTTTCTCGCATGCTTGAGTGTTACAGGCTTCCACGCTTATGCTAGTAAATATGCCTTAGAAACGAAAAGTTCTGCTGCTTTGCAGGCCTGTAACAAGCCTGTTGTTGTATTGGTCTCAAACTATTCCATGCTCTGCTTGGAATTCACAGACTTGACATCCTGTATGTAAATTGTCGATCTGATAAGCGTGCCTAACATGCAGGCATATTTGTTCAGTTTAAAATGCATTTGCTCTGTCTGCTTTCATTTGTAAATATTGGAAGGAAGGTAAAAGAATTATTTTGATAGTGGTGCACTTCTTGTATACTACGACACAGAGGAATGTAAGTGTAGCTATTGAAGATAGGTCTTGTCCAAGAAGAACACTCACTTGGCAAGTGTTCTTGCAAGATTCTACACCTTCCATAGACTCGGACTATACCAATCTACAGTTTTCATCTATCAAGAGGCACAAATAAGGTTGCTTTCTCATGCGTTCTCTTTAAACTGGCTGCTATGCCCCCTGACATCCTTTACAATATCAAATAAGAATGGTTCTAGAGCCAGAGAGTGAATGCGTATTGGACTGGACTGAAAAGACAATCACCTTAGTAAGAATTCGGTGCACAACACAGTGCACTGATGCAGTGACTCCTCAGAGATCTGGAAGCAATCCTTCTTGTGGTTGGAAAAAATTGTTATACGTGTGCCAGGTCTCAACATCCTTGAAGGGACGGGAACGATCCTCACACGCATTGGTAAGATGCACAGTCGGATACTTTTATTCCCCCGCTTCTGCGGTTATATACATTTGCCATATCTGTACACACGATTACGCTTACATCGGATAGGCTACAGACATAAATCACACACTGTTCACATGCTCTACATTCCCTTATGATTGATAACTATGCACTAACGCCAATAGCAACAGACCGCCTCCACGTCCTTGAACACATCTTGTTTTTGCTATCAATGGCTATTCTTAGCTGTCTTTTCTAGCAAGCCTGTTAAATCATGCTGTTTTGCTTAAGCAGCCTAGTCGTGCTAATTCTCAAGCTACATCAACCCCAACATACGTGTCAATGTGGAATGCTAGCAGTGGTGTTTACTACTGAAGGTGGGGGTTTTTTTGTTGATGCTGAAAGGATAGAAGTGCTTTGTAATTGGAAAGAAGCAGAATTATATAATTTTGACTGTTTAATCGGAGAAGATGTTAAAAGAGAGTGTACAAGAAATACAGTAACAAGTTTGCACTTCTGGCTAGCATCATTACATTTCAACAGTTTGCTTATCCAGGGTCACATGGAAGAATGATGGGACAAGTATGACATGTGACTGTCTTAGACTTTTGCAGAAGCTTTTGTTAGCCTGAAGGAAGCTCAGTTTGACACCTGGTTATATAGTAAGACATCTGAATTTTCTATCCATTCCCATTATTCAGACCATTCATGTGTCTTCAGTATGTAATTGCCTTCATAGGTATGGAATATCAACTATTAAAAGGCTTTTAACTGAACAGCAGAAGGAAGATACTGGATGGTTAGAAAATGGGTATTGTAAACAATAAGTGTATTTTTAATTGGAGAGTCATTGATCATTGGGTAGTATGAATGGATTGTGTCACAGGAAACAGTGGATGTTCCATATCTCAATATTAGAACTAGGCAAAAGGATTTGCTGGAAGATGTATTTTTCAAGACATAGCCTATGTCAGATCAGTAAGAAGCTGTGTGATAGTAGTGTTACTTTCATTTACTTTGGTAGTAACGTTCATACAGTAGGGCACCCTTCCTAAAAGGGACAGCAGTGCATACTACAAACAATCTGAAAGCAACAAAATTTAGATTCTCAGTTCTGGAATGATAAGCTTTGCTGCAGGGATGCGTAATGACACACATCATACACTCTGTTCCCTTTTCCTCCCTCGGTCCAGCGTTTTGGTGGGGGTTTTTTTGGGCCATTCTTAAATATGCTTTCCCAGAGGCGCCAGCAGCCTGGCTGTGGGGCTCAGCCATGTCCTGCAGCGGGTCCGCTGGAGCTGCCCATGTCTGGCAGAGGGCAGCCCTGGCCTCTCCGCACAGGCCCCGCTGCCCTGGCCACCCACCGTTGCCAGCACTGGACACGGACACCCGACACAACAGCATCTTCACGCTTTATCAAAGAAATAACTGCAGTATTAGAACAGAGGGAGATGTAAGGGCTGTTAAATCTAGCATAATATTGTTTTGTAAAGGTACCATACTCTGGATGTGTATTTCTGCATTTTGTGGCTTCTGGTGTATCTATGAGTGATAAAAGAATTCATCTTTAACACTACCTGGCCAGGAAAGATGATTAAAAGAAAGTATTTAATAGAAAGCCCAGTTTTCCAATTGTACTTTTCCTTTCTGAGATACAGTGAATGCATTTTTATAAATCTGCAATCAGGATAGGCTTTTTTCTGGAGAACATTTTATTTGCGAAAAGGAGGACCATCTCTTTCTCCTGGGCTGCACTGAGCGTCCTGGTGGATAACAATGTATTAAATATCAGTAAGGGAGCCTGCTGGAGATACCCATTATACTGTCACTCTACCCTGTTCTAGATGACGGTGCAATAGACTTTGTGAAGTACAATTTTGAATTTCATTTTATTAATTCTCAAAAACTGGATGTAATTTCAGTCAGGACTTTGAGAGATTATTCTCTCTACCTCAGTTTCTGAACTGCGTTACCTGTGGAAATTTGCGTTCACCAGTTCCTTGCAGGTAATGATGTTGAAGTGAAACACACTATCAACCTGCATTGTTCACTTGGCCAAATTATTGCATTCATACTTCCACATTTCTCATCTCTGTTTATATTCAGCCTTGTTCCTTGAAATATTACCTCATAACTTTCAGGACTTTTCAGGACAGTTTCTCTTAAAACTTTTGACAAAGTAGTTGATTTACCTAATCAGTTTAGGATTTCTTGTAACAATTGAGAACTCTTCCTGGATTGAAAAAACACTACTGTAGAAGTCCCAGGACATATAAAGTGGTCAATCTTGATTTCATGTTTTGACGTACTGAAATATACTTTACTGTTCGTAGGTACAACTTTAAAAAATTACATGGAAAATCTCAAAATAGAGCGATTTATTTCAACACTGATGTTTTGTGAAAAGAAGAATCTGTGAAAACCCAAGTGAAATGCATTTCCTCAATTCCCAATTCCTTTTTTCCAGAACCTGAAAATAGTGAAAAATTACGTTGTGTTTTTTTTTAATACTGAAGTTACTACCACATTTTTTCAGTTTCAAACTGTCACTGTAGAAATGGAAATGTAATCAGAAAGGCAAGCAGCAGATTCACTTCCCACTGTTATTGCTTCGTATTGACACCATTTCCGAAGATGAGAGTTGGCAAATAATTGTATTGACTGTCAACATAGTAATTTTTTTGAGAAGTATGAATATTTTTATTAATAATTGAACTATTAAAGCTGTCGTTAACAGTTTATTTAAAGTTGTTATTATCATATCACCTTGCTTTGCAGGTAGTTTACAATTGTTATTACTAAAATCCTTCATCTGATTTTTAGCTATGTTATGAAGATACTAAATCAAAATATATGGATCCCACACACAGTGCATTAATCTGCAGCTACAGCAGTCTTGCTGTAGTCATGATTTTAAACATATTTTTGAGATGTAAAATAATATAATTAGAAAAGATGTTATATTATTGATCACCAGGAGTAGTATTTTAAATTTCAGATATTTAAATCGAAAGTAAATAATCATCTACGTTTCTGGAGATAGAAAGTTTTCTCTGTTATTTCACATCAGTAATTACTACACAGTGCTTTCTAGGACCTAGATGGTCCTGGTATACTTTGTTTCCTTTTCCTGACATGCTGCACTAATTGAAGATCTCCACATTTTCCTTCCATGCTGAGATCCTATTAGAGCTGTTCTTTTTAATATTTTTTAAATTCACCAATTAATTTCGCGTGTTGTTTATCTTTAAAGTAGTGTCAAATCATAGCAGAGAACGCACTTTCGTTTTATAATCTCTTCTCACGGTGGAAAACCTGCTTATATTTCTGTTTTGAATGCATTAATTGACAGAAGTGACTGGTTAAAATGGCTGCCCATTTCCCTTCCCCAGAACGCCCAGCACAGGAAGTATGCCAGGTGGAAGGCAGCGTACATCCATAACTGCTTGAAGAACGGAGAGATTCCTCAGCCTGGGCCTATTGGAATGGAAGGAGAGAGCTTTGGTATGTGTTTCCCTTTTCTTTTTAAAAGAGCAGAGGGCTGGGCCAAGACCAAAATGGTGGTACGCACAGTACCCCACAGGAGGCACTGCTTCCCTGTTTCCGTTCACGATAGGCCGCCTTCTGCTTTTTCTTCTCTGCTTCTCCTACTGTCATTTTTATTGGACCTTACTATTGGATTGACTTATTTAATGATTTTTTTTTTTCCTCTGTGCTGAAGATTATTAGTTTGAATACAGCTACTCTCTAAGAAGGCATTGTCACCTTTTGGGCCAGAACCATGCATCTCTTTAAGGCTACCCACAGTCCTTCTTTTATATCTGTTCTGTAAAGTTATGATCCCTTTCTTAGTTCATCCTCTCTCGGAAGTTAAATAGGAGTTGAAAATGGATTGGTCATAGGTGAATTCAACTTTAAAGCAAACACCTGATTGTGAGACAGCCCCTTCCTCACCATATAATAATGTGGTTTTTAAAAACAGGTTTATGGTCTACTCTTTTTAGATTGGCTTTCCTGCTGCTTTCTCACTCATCCCTCTTTTCCTCATGTTTTTAGTTACCCCCCAGTGTTCTTCTGGCTACCTGACTTTCCAGTACAGGATTCCTTGAAGTTGCCTCCTTAACAGATAAAAAGTGCTGATTTCCAAGGACACCCACTTACCAGAATGAATGTTTATCAGAACAAATTGTTTAAAACCTCCTAAACTGTAACTTTTACTTTCTTCTATTTAATGCATTCAGACCTGTCTAAATTCTGCTGCTTATTTATAAGTCTGAGCTCTTTAGTAATAAATGTTAGGGGTATCCAAACCTTGTAATTTAGAGGTTTTTTTAAGAGAGACAGCACCACTGTGAGCATGCAAGCTAGCCTCTCCATGAAGTAACAGAACATGTGCTAAACAGACTCTTACAAGAGCACACTGATCGCATCCTAACCTATTCTGAGAAAGACAGCTCCATTCTCTTATGACATTGTGTGTATTTTTACTAAAAATAACTAAACAGTCCCAACAGAGCTGACATATTTCTAAACTTTATAATGTCAACCTATTTCTAAAGTATAGTTCCAGAGGCTTCACAGATAACACACAAGAATAAAATCACTTACAGAACTTTTTATGTTAAACTGCTGAAGCAGATAGTAGTATTACTGTTCTTTGTATAAACTGACCACGCTTTTATAGTTATTGATAAAAGTGAAATACATGCAAAAAATTATGCATTTGTGAAATATATCAAAATCAAAACGGCATGTAATTGTGAAATTAACTTTCAAAATATTTTCACCTGTTTACTTTTCTATTGTTCACTGGGTTGCTATGCTTAATGCTTTATGAATGTTTAATTCTTTTTGTATATCACCGGTTGCTTTTGATAGCAATCGATTTCATTAATAAGGGGTCTCTTCGTTTTCCTCTCCAGTCAGTACAAAAGCTTGAAATACAAGTTTTAATTGTGAATCTCTTATGGAAATAGAATGTCTTTGGAACGGGTATTTTCATTATGCAAATTAAATCAGACTAATTCTGCACAATGACAGTAACCACTATGGATAATCCTTCACACGTAATGAAACAACTAAGATCATTAAATGATTTGAAACTTTCCTCTGAGCTAGTATATGAGACTTTGTGGCTTGAATAAATGTCACTTCAGCTGATGCTCGTGTATCTCTTAACTTAAGCTTGAATTTAATGAAACAAATTTTTCCAAGAAGAATCAATAAACAAATCTACAATACAAAAGAGATAAATCTAACTTGGTAGTTTAGTTGTAGAGCTAGAATCATAGAATCATAGAAAGTTTTGGGTCAGAAGGGACCCCTAGAGGTCATCTAGTCCAACCCCCCCACAGCGAGCAGGGACACCACTAACTAGATCAGGTTGCTCAGAGCCCTGTCCAACCTGGTCTTGAATGTTTCCAGGGATGGGGCCTCCACTACC
>Ga0065711_1032828_pt1 | contig 26613 bp, 11 predicted proteins | sample Hoacrofraction12_FD_59098 | JGI IMG/M metagenome (GOLD analysis project Ga0065711, IMG submission 59098) | Hoatzin crop microbial communities from Cojedes, Venezuela - Epithelial fraction 12 v2 (version 2) | ecosystem: Host-associated > Birds > Digestive system > Esophagus > Crop | place... | reverse complement strand
GGTATATATAGCAAAGCAATTACGGCTTCTAATTGGTTAGTTACTCTTAACCATATATAGTCAAAACTGCTGCAATTGGTGCAAAGCTTCATTTCTCGATGCGGAAGCAGTACTGTGGCAGGAAGCATCACTGTGGCAGGAAGTGGCAACGTAATAGTCCCCCTGCTCCAGTGTTCCGAGCTCGTTGCTCTACCGTCCCAACAGGGTTCCGTGTTCGCCGCTCTCAAGGCCCATCTCTAGTTTGAAACCTCGGTTGCTCAACGGCGCCAAACTATGTCCCCTCTCATCCAGCCAGGACTCCACAAGCTTTCACGTATCAATTAAATGAAGTTTTAATTTTAGGCTGAGGTATAACCAAGTTAAATTTCTGTCTTATTATACCTTTTTAAATTTTTTTTTCAATCATATATCTGTCATTTAACTCACATACTTGTGAAAGAAATGTGCTCAGAATCCAGCATTAATCGCACTACAGAGAGCAGAGGGCATAAAATCATGGTGATTCCCAAAAGGAAGTCCATAATCATGCATAAAAAAACCTTGTATTAGTCTTCTGTACATGAAAGTACACTAAAAATTACCTGAAGCACTGTTTAGTCTGTATCTTTTCCTCTCTCCTTCTTCCTCCTGGAAATTCTGGTGTCATCTGGTTTTCTCTAGCCTCCCCAGTCTTTACTTCTTTTCCAGCCAGTAACATGACTCATCAGAGAGAATAAAACTGTTTTCCTTTTTTTGTTTCTTTTTGTGGTCTGGTGGCTAGAACACTTTCTGTGAGTAGTAAGGGGTCAATAGTTATTACAGCGGAGTTTAAAGAAAGCAGGTTAAAAGATACTTTTGCCAAAATTCAGAGCCCTAGTGGATAGAGCTATATCCTTCCTACTCTAACTGACATTGAGGCTTACATTTCTCCTCAGGTTTTACCCGTTGGCAGTAGCCAGTTACATACTGATTTTGACGAATGCCTCTTTGGGGAAGCAGAAGTGTCACGGAACATATTTCTGGAGTTTTATAAATACATATTGGCACAAATTGTTGTTTTGAAATATATACTGTTTACTAGATATTCCACAAAGATTTCAAGAGCTAGTATGGATGGTACATACTCCTTACCGTACTCTTCCAGTGGCTTAATCTTGAGCCCATAACAGCTTCTGAAGAAGAAAGTTTAAGACTATCATTTTTTTTAAATGAAGAAATTATATTTTTTGGTAGGCTGAGTGTCTCAAATGACAACTAGGAACACTCTACCAACGGGATTATTTTATTCTTTAAAAATGCAGATAAATTTTGAAGTACATTTTTAAAATGGCTGTCTGGGAGGATCCAAATGAAAATTTCATGATTTAGCCCTATGACAGATATACATAACAGTAGGCCTTCTGTCTCCCTGCTGACTTGTCCTGTTTAAGTCATAATATTTTAAGAATAACCTACATATGTATATGCCCAATTCTGCAGCATTTTTCTTGGAAGTTATGTTTGAAGCACGTAAATCATGGAACACAAACATAGTGAAAGATAGGAAAAACAGTTACTAGTGCTGTAATATGCCAGAAATAATGAATGGTGACAACATGGTCAAAAACAACTTAAGAGAGAAACCTTAAGAAATGGAAAGAAGAGAAGACTAAGGAGGGGGAAAAAAATAAAAGAAGGAAAGAAAGAAAAAGAAGTTTTATAGCTGAATACAGTATATCACAGTATATCACATATTTGTCTTCTTTAATAATTGTATATTGTGTCATCATGCACCCAGTTATGGTTGTAGTCAGTCTGGAACTCTGCTAGTTAATCTGATTTCCATATTTCCATAAATATTTCCCCAGCCAATATGTATCTTCCTTTCTTAATTACTCAGAGAACAGTGGGACTTTCTCTGTTCACTTCATTGTTGGTCAAAATATTCACAAACATATAGTCTTTTATTTATACCTGTTCATTCTCCATTTTTAACACAGCTTTAAATGTTTAAGCTTTTAGCTATGGAAAAATTACACCTTTCTGCTATATCACCTCCTATATAATTTTTGTATTTTAGCACAGAGTTGTGCACTCTTGAATGCAGCAAAACATCACACCAAATCCCTATAATTCCTGTGGTCTTCCCCTGAATTCTCTTGCAGTAGTAGCTATGCCTGATTTCCAGGACAGGAAATTCTTAAATTCATTCACCTGAGCATAGAGGTAACGTGTGAAGTATCAGCTGATTTTATACCTTTCTATAATATGGAAAACCTTTTCTTACAAACTGTTATTAGAAACTGAGTCTTTCCTCTGGATGCAGAGGATTAGAGTCCACACTGTAATATCACTTAAATAAGTACTTCCTGTCTGTGTGACCATGCCTCCCATGGAGTCCCTCACCTTCTACACAGAACGGACTTCTGCCTTGATCCTTTTTCTTCCTTCTGCTGTTAGAATTTTCCCTTTAATTCAAGCAGCATTTGAGTTACCAGCACCAAGCTCCCTTGTCACCTTCAGAACACTCCAGTCACATACGTAAGCATTAACCTCTTCTGACATAATAAGAGGATTTCCACGTTGCACTTTTCTTCCCCCTTCCCTGTCTTGTGTTGTATCTGATCATACTTGGGACAAGATGAAAAAGTAGCTTGTTCTTGTTCAGAATTTTTCAATACAAATATTACAATAACAGCGTACTGAATATTGATAGTACTGTATAAACTCTGTAAGCACTTTTCGTCTATCGTTAATCAGTTACTCTCCTTTAAAATGTGCTTTTATATTTCATTTAATATTGTCCATAAGTAGTTTTTAAATGGAACTTCTAAGTAAGTTTCTATGTATCTTTTACGCTTCTTAAGTAGTCCTTCAGTTTTATGTATCTCTATATATCCAGATATATTTCAGAAGGTATGAAAATCCCCTGAGGGGCAGGATGACATTCAGAGGAACCTGGACAAGCTGGAGAAGTGGGTCCGTGTGGAAGTCATAACGTTCAATAAGGCCAAGTGCAAGGTCCTGCACTTGGGTTGGGGAAACCCCTGGTATCAATACAGGCTGCAGGATGAAGGGATTGACAGCAGCCCTGAGGAGAAGGACTTGGGGGTACTGGTGCATGAAAAGCTGGACAAGAGCTTGCAGTGTGTGCTCGCAGCCCAGAAGGCCCACTGTGTATCAGGCTGCAAAAAGCAAAGAATGACCAGCAGGGCAAGGGAGGTGATTCTGCCTCTCTACTCTGCTCTGGAGAGACTTCACCTGGAGTTCTGCGTCTGGCTCTGGAGCCCTAAGCATAGGAAAGACATGGACCTGTTGGAGCAGGTCCAGCAGAGGGCCACAAAAAAGACCAGATGGCTGGAAGACTTCTCCTGTGAAGAAAGGCTGAGAGAGATGGGGTTGTTCAGCCTGGAGAAGAGAAGACTGTGGGGAGACCTTACTGAGGCCTTTCAGTGCCTAAACAGGGGGCTTAGAAGAAATATGGGGACAACCTATTTACCAGGCCTTGAGACAGGGCAAGGGGAAATGATTTTAAACTAAAAGAGGGTAGATTCAGACTAGATATAAATTTTTTTACAATGAGGGTGGTGAAACACTGGAATAGATTGTCTAGAGAGGTGGTAGATGTCCCATTCCTGGAAACAGCCAAGGTTGGGCTGGACAGGGCTCTGAGAAAACTTGTCATGTTGAAGATGTCCCTGTTCATTGCAGGGAGGTCGGGCTAGAAGACCTTTAAAGGTCCCTTCCAACCCATTCTGCAATTCTATGAAAACAGGATTCAAAAAGTATATTTTTGTGGGAGCTTTGATTATCGCAACGATAGTAAAAAATTCCGTTATGTCAGTGAACATTCTGAATGTATGAAACAAATATGTCTTCTTTATATTCACTAAAACAATCATCTGTAATAACATCTTTTAAGACAATAAGTTTTAAAGAAACAGAAAAACAATATTTTTATTTATTGACAATATATTCTGAAGTTCACATGGAATTCAGAATAAATCTATTTTGGACAGAGTTACACTTAAATCTGTCTCATAGTGTGATAGTGTGTGCACATGTTACCTTTGAAAGCTTTAAGCAGCTATTTTATCTATATGCTGTGTCGGGATTTTTTAATCATGATTCAGAATATCACAGACCAGTTATGTCTGCAGTAGCAATGCTTATGACCTGTTCAAGAGTCATATTTGGCTGTCATTGTATCATTGTATAGTTAACCCAAGTTGTGTCTCCTAATTATAGGTCAAACCAAAATGTTTTCTGTTCTTATGTGGAATACATAATTTTATTCCACCAATTGCATTCTAAATTGAAAAGCGGTTTTCCACTGGCAATGTTTCAACAACATATCAGAACTGCTGTCTAGAAACTGGTTCAGTTTTGCTGAAGCTGTGCTCTTCTGATCAAAAACTGTGTCAAATGATTCTTTTCTAGTAGAACTACATAAGGCACCTCAGGCCTGGCCTCGTTCTTTTCTGATTTAGGATTTCTCTTGATCTTAGAAATGATGGGTAACTTTATGGCACATAAAAGGAACAAGAACACAGTATATTCTTCTTTCTTGTGGAGACTATGCAGTCTAATAATTTGAACAAAGGCTAGAGAACAGAGACACTAGAGAAAATCTCCCTTCCTAGCAGAAATAAGCCAATATAAAGGGAAGGTAATCTGTGTAATTTATTACTGTATTCTGGTTAACAGCAGAAATTAAGTATGTTGTTCTAAATTTTAAACAGATGACTTAATATATCTCTTTCATTTGTTTGGATGATGTTAACCTTAAATGAACATCACAGGTAGTAGCTACTATGAATGTATATTAGCCATCTCTTCAAAACCTATATTTATCAATAGTTACCAGAATCAAGAGGTCACCACAATGTTTTCATACTTTCATAAAATCAATATTTTTCCATAACAAAGTCTGTGATGAAGTAACTTTTCACTCTTCTTAAAAAGATGTTTTATGCATTACAAGAAAAAGATTTTTTTAATAATTTTTCATCCATGTGAAAATGTATGTTTGACACATTTCTTTATGTTCTTTAATGACATATATTCAGCTAAATTTTTATTCAATTTATTCAAGAGCATGATAAACATTTAAGAATTGAGCCTGATTATCAGTTAGAATCAAAAGGGTTGAAATAGCCTATTGCATATCTATTGTCTTTCCGTTTTAAGTAATCTAATTTTTGTCTGTCTGTGCAAAAGAAACTTGTCAGTCAAGTTTGTAAATAAATACAGTAAACATCCACTGTTCTCACTGTACATTGCTGAGTAAATAATCCTGTCATCTCCATACACTTTTATTTGCATCACCTTTGAACTTAACTTGTCAATTCTGTAGTGTGGGTTTTAATATCTTTTTAGATGATCAATTTCTATGAAGTGTCAGGGGAAAAGTTTGTCTAACACAATGCACAGAACAGTGCATCTCCTTGAAAAAAAAAAAAAGAAAAAAATATTTTAAATATAATATTCCTTTGTTAACAATCAGAGCTCTCAATCTCGATTTTGAGCCCAGTAATGAAGTTAAAACAGAGCTATAATCCCACTAAATAACGTAAAACAGGCTGTCTTCAAGTCACTGGGTACAAATTCAGTATAGTCATGCAGACATACCAAGAATCAACAATGAAGTTTTATAATCCTGAAACGTTGTCAGGTTACCCACAGCAATGTAAAGCATTTGCTATAAAAAGAGCAAAGCAGCTAAATCACAATGATTGTGATGACACTAGCTGGTAAAGTCATGGATTTAGCACAACTTGTAGAGAAAAGGAGTTTGTACACATGTGCACAGTAGAAACATATGAGTGAAAGCTGTATGAAGTGTTCTTAAATTGCGTCCATAATCTGGATCAGTATGACAATATGGGGGGTTAGTGGACAACTTTTTCCTGTCTTCTGTGTTTGCAGTGCAAAAAGGATATAAAACTCTAGAGAATTATGACTAAAATAACTTTATATGCAGAAGGTAATACAATGTCAGCCCTACTTACATTAGAGAAGAATGTTATCAGAAATAAAGTATCTAATGTGTTAAAAGATCATCTGAGGCAATATTATACAATTACAAAATTAATGAATAATAGATACTCCATTCTTAATACAAATATATAACCTTTCAGATTAAATTAGGTGTGGGTTGTGGAGATTTTTTTTCCTCTGAAATATGAAAAACCTCAGAGCTGAAGGAAAAATTAGATAATTACTTTCTTATAATAAGAAAATTCAGAGGTGTGTGGTAACAGGTTCTAGAAAACGTTTTGATTTTTCATTTTTTGATTAAATGTTATACATTGTGCTTTGAATAAATTAATGTAGCTATTGCAAATATTATTATCTGTGTAATATATTAAAGTGGATTTCATGTGGAGAATATTTATTTTCAAGTTAAATGTTGATTGCTAATACATGATCCAGAAATCTTCCAATCACTAAAACATCCAGTTTACAATGTAAAATTTAAAGTGACAGAACAATAAACTTGATGATCATGTCTCTGCAGACAATATCCTCTCCAGTAATTTATCACTTATTGCGTTTCCCACATCTATGAAATGTGAGGACCGTAAGCACATCCAATCCAACAGTTGTTCAGCATTGCCAGCTTTCCCTGAATTAAAATGCTCACACTTACCGTTTCAGGGCAGAAAATGTTTTCCAACTTAACTCTGTTTCAGAATGTAAATGATTAGCTGCGTGTTGCTGCATTCTAATTTTTATACTGTATGCCCACGTTGTTGTTTGTGGTTTTTTATTATTTCAGAATGTTCAAATCATCTTCTAGCGGTCCATTACTTTATGTTGATTTTAAAGTTATAAAACTGCAAAGACCTTTTTTTCGTATTTATTAAAAGCTGACATAAAATTAACATAAATGCATCTATAACACTTAAAGTTTTCATTTATTTCTGTTGGCATAGTATGGGAAATATGTTTTTAGTTTAATAAGAGTCTCCTACTGTAGGTTAAAATAAGTACATGCATGGGTTGTGTTTTAAACTGCAGTGTTTAATTTATATATTCACTTTCAATACACACCATGTACGATAATATCATACCATAATCTTTGCCCTCACTAATGACACACTGTGTCATACCTGTTATCAATAAGACAAAAAGTCTGTGAGGACATACTTTTTGGGAAAGGTAATCTGTGGCGTGATAAAGAATATTCAAAAAATGGAAATGTTGGACCCTAATTTTATCCTGAAATGAATAATACAGTGTATCAGAAATTCAGAAATACGATGATAAAGAGGTTTTGATCAAACTATTATCTTGGAACATATGTGTTACTATGGATACCTAGTTACTAAGGTTACAACCAGACTTGTAAAATAATATAAGGTCATGACACACTTGATAACTCAGAATCACAGTAGGAATCTACAGTTCTTTGATTTGTACAAAGATTCTCCTTCTTCCACTACCACTTCAACCTTTTTACTATTATTCTTTTTATGGTGGTTATTTTGGCTTTTAAAAAAAGAATGAATTTATAAGGATGTCTTCAACAGTGTTATCTAAAACTCACATTTATTATAATGAATTTGAGACTTAAGGAAAATTGTATAGTCAAAAAAAAGTATGTAGTTCCTTGATACAACTAGGGAGGTAAAGAAAAACATTGAAGACAGAAATCCAAGAGTATCAAGTAGAAGGCACAAACATAAGAAAGACAACTTTGGTCCACCATTTAATTTCCTTCTAAAAAAACTCTTTTTCATCCTTTTCTCTTAAGATTTAAAAAAATGGTAATAGATGCATATTTTAAGTTTTCCTAAGTACTGCATGTCACTGAGAACAGAGAATTATGGAACCATACACATGTTTTCCCACTCAGCTGGTTCTGTGAGGAAGTTAGAACAGGTGCAAGCTGTGGAAATAAGCATGACCATAGATATGGGCTTAATTCTGTTGTTTTCCTTCAAGGATTTTATAGGGAACGGGCTTTAAAATCTATCCAGATATGTGTATTAATCACACCCTTTAAAATGCCCAAAGAAAAAATTTCTCATGTGGACTTGCCCAATACAAAGCCCTTTTCATTGTCCAGAAATGTCTATTGTCTTCCAGGCAATTTTTATGTTGTTCAGAGCCTGCTGGCAGAAGGGCGAGTATAACTAGATCCAAAAGCTTGCTGTTAACTCTGTAAGACATGAAGCTAGATGATACCAGGAGTGCTCTGCTGTTGGTCTTAAACCCACTTGTATAACACCTGTCGATTTGAAAAAGATCCTACCCCTCTCCAATCTCTTAAGGTCTCTAGGCTTAGCTTGTAGTTTTGTCACCACTTATGCAAGGAAGTCTGTTTGTGTACATCCATGCATCTGCATCCATTTCTGTTGTTATTTTTAATATAAATTAATAGAGAAGTTTCTTTTTTGAACTGTGGGTTATTGCAAAGCTAGAGAACTGGTGTTCACAAATCCTTTGGGATGAAGGCCAGACAAGTATCATAATATCTCAAGGAGGAAAGGAAGGTTCCTCTCAATTAACAAAGTTTGTTCAAAGTTTGTCCTGACTACAGGGGTGGGGGGGATTAAGTTACACAGTTACTTTTAAAGGAAACACCTTAAAAATAAGACTAGGAGTCTGGTCAGCTACCCAAAGTGTGAAGGAAACATTATTCTTATTTGAAAACCTTCTCATATGAGCTATAACAGTTCAATTTGTTCAATTTTACAAGTCCTTTATGAAATCTGAGCAAATGTAAGGTCAATTTATTCAAGTGAGGTTGAAATTATTAAATATTCTTAATCATAATTAAGCCTTAAATGACATAAGAGATCAAGGAAATTGGTAAGAAAACATGATAAATTGCTGTATACCACAGCTTAGATATTTAAATATTGGTAGCCTGTAATTTTATGGAACAGTAAGGACTAACTATCTGAGACAGTAATTATAATATGGCCTTGCTAATACGTATAGAGAAATAAAACATGCAAAATAGAAATTAAGCAAATTAGCATACCCCACTAACAGAAAACAAATAGAATATTCAAATCCCTGAGAAATGAAACTGCCACGGAAAGGGTAAATTTAAAATTTAAAAAAAAAATCCGTAGTGAGCAAACTTTAATAGGAATATCATGGGAATTTCAATCTGAGCATCAGCTCTTGCTCCTTAACATGCTCCTCTCTGAAGCACAGGTCAAGTTCTCTTTATTGAAGACAAGAAGTGATTTAAGAAGCTAATAAAGTTATTCAGAATTTTCTTCATAATCAGAACTCTCTGGAAAATAATCTGTTTTGGAGCCTGACCCTTTAAATTTTTAAAAAGATTAAAATATCTGGCTTAGATAACTGAGTTAAATAAAGTTATTGAAAAGGTCATAAACAAAGTAATTCTTGTTTTAGCTTCCTCTGTATTCATACTGACAATTTTCGAAAATTGTTTGTCTTCACTTGTAATCTACTTATGTAGTATGATGTCCAGTTCTGCTAGAAGATGAAGTATAACAAAAGTCAAAAAGCAGTTTCTATTCCCAGTGCCTCTGAAATCAGCCTGCGCGAACCAAGCAAAACACAACTTTTCCCATTCCTCTCTTTACCATTGTGAACCATGGAACTGAAAGGAAAACAAGAACTGTTTCCAGCTTCACTTGAGCTCTAGCAATTATCCCACATGCGAATGGACATCTACCTTGGGCAGCTGAATCTCACTCTGAATGACATCTGTGGAGTAGAGCTCTGCTGATGGCATTGTCAACCCAGATAAGTATCTCAGACATAGACATCTGTGTTGTAAACATCTCAAGTTTGGTGAAATCCATCACAAAGTTCTGCTCACATGCACAGCGACATCAAGGGCTCTCCTATCCTAGAGAAAAAGCATTTATTTAATTTCATGTATTGACTTACGTATGAAAAATAAATGTATATTTGAGGTAGCTTTTTTTTAAGGAAGAGTGGAAAATTTTCATCTTGGGAAGTGGAGTTGCTTTTGCATGAAAGCCCTTTTCAACAACTTTGACAAGACACTCTGCTTCAGAGATTATACAAAACATAAAATGTTTTAGTTTCTACTCATGTAGATTCTAATATATATTTTGATAAAACAGTACAAAAGAAGTACAGAATGACTTTATTAACTACCTTACTTTATTTCTTCTTAAAAAAAAAAATTCTTTCAGTAGTTATTTCATAGTACAGGATTTTTTTTTTCCAATCTGTTTTTAGGAATAATAACTATTTCTCAGTGCACCCATTTCCGATTTGTAAAATACTGTCAACTTCTCTTAAAATATGCTGTGGAAGCAGCCTAGGTATTGTTATTAGGAAGATTCAGAAGGCACTACCTGTGATACACAAACTGCTAAGCTGCAAGAATAGCCTGAGATCCATATTTACTGCATCCTCATTCATCAAATTCTGATCTCTTGATATGGCAAGAAAAAAACAGAAGAAACCTGGAAAATGCTCGCAATATGGACAAATCTGAAAAGACAAATGTATGAAGGATAGTGAGTCAGATATCACAGAGATTAATGAGATAGATTGGAGTAATCCATGGCGTGTAACAAGCTTGCTTAAGTCTTTTACACTGTACCTCCTAACATTAAAATCCTGCCTTTTTCATTTGTATAGTAGCTGTACAGTAGTGCCTGGGGGAAGACGAAAAAGTATAGAAGTAATCAAATTTGGACTGTCAGCGTTATTTAACTGATATGTTCTCCATGTGTCACTGTATCTTTTGTTTTCTGCCGGTTAACCTCACATTAGACTTTTGTATTTTTCCTCTTTATAGAATGGCAGGGTAGGGGCAAAGGAAGGAAAGCTTGCAGACAAAACTAATAGATATCATTAATGGGACTGGATTTTATGCACTTTTTCCAGTGCTGTCCCAATTTGACAGTGGAATCAACAAAAGGAAAAAAATGTCTTAGAACAAAGAATTTCAGGCATTAGTTCCTATTCAGAGGGGACAATAAAATTGCCAAAGTATCAAACCTGGCTTCGAGCTTAACATCTGAGGAAAAGGAAAAAAGAATAATCTACAGTGTTATAGGTAGGGAGACTAATAAACAGTATAAAGTACTGCACAAAAAAGTCTATGCTGATATATTTGGATTGTCATTTACAGCTATACTGGATGGTCAAAACAATGCTATGCGTACATAGAGGCAAACGCAGGGAAGTAGGAGAAAGAGGTGAATGGCAAGGAGAATGGCAGTATCCTTCAATCTTGCCCCCTATTGAAATGGAAAGGGCTACTTTCCCTCTTGAAGTGCCAATACAACACGCCAAAAGCATAGAGTTTAACTATTTTATTCCTATAATTGAAGTATTTGAGTCATGTAACTTTCAGCAATACCAAATGCGACGCAACAAGGATCAAAGTCATTTGTATTCAAAGGTTATAATGTTCTACCTTCATTTCATAGCAATAGTTGTGAGCCTTGCCCTGATATTTCAGTTGCTTGTAGGTTCATTAGAAATGGACAAAATTGCGTGGACATGATAGTGCACATCAGATACTGATTTAAGCTTTGCTTTGGAGGAGGGAGGGGTTTTATTCTCTTCTGTTTTTTCATTCTGGTGGTCAAAATTTTAATGTCCGCAAAAGGTAATCAATGGTTTGCACGTAGTCTGTGAGCATGTATTTGTTTTCCTTATTTCAGAATACCAAGTGATGATGATCGTAAATATGCAGCTAATACATTAGGTAGCAAAGAACTGAACTGCTTTGTCACTCTTGATTAAATCAAAGTTTATGTTTTGGACTTTGGCAAATGCAACATTCCCTTATGCCAAGCTTAGCCTAATGTGATTCAATAAATTTTAATTACAGAATTAGTTGACAGTGCTCCTCAAAATATTATCATTAGTAAAGTACAAAATTCTGAAATTTGCCAAATATCCCAGTGATATTTGGGTATTGTCACCTACTTTCTGCTTATCAGAGACTGTTATGATGCCAAATTTGCCCTTAAGCATAAGTACATTCTAAATATCTAACATTTACCAAGAAATGTCCTTGCAGCAATGATTTCACATGTGAAATAATTCTATTTTAAAATAAACATAATCCTACAAACATATGGTAATTCAAAGCTAAGCATAAAGCACAACTAAAAATTGCATAATCAAAACAGGGAATGTAAGTCTGTTACTTGACACTGAAAAAAGACAGTACATTATTGTGCGAGGGGGCTGCGCTAATGTTGAAATTTTCCACACTCACCAACACCCAGTGCATAGGAACAAAAAGTTGATTGTAGAGTACAGATTTTAACTACACAGAGGGTTATCTGAATGACTTTTAGGTAATATGTTCATATGTATGGAAGGTTTCCATAAAATTTAATCTGAAGTGAGAGTAATAGTATAACCCCTATGGTTTAAAACCTAGTAATCTAGTGTTTTGCCTCTCTTTATGGCCATTTTTCCTCTCGGAAGTGAAATGCTATCACTTCAAAAAGGTGGAATTCTACAGAGATAATAGACACAGGGTGAGGGAATAGAAAATGCTGTCACCAATATTACAACACAAGTTAAACATCCTGGTGCAGTATGATAATGAAAGCTTCCAAAGCTTTGAGATACACACACACACACACACACACACACACAAAGAAATACATAACTCAGTGCTGAAATCAATGCACATAGATTAAATGGATGCCAAATTTCCACTTTCCAGGATCTGAATCCTCAGCAGTGAAAGAAAACCTGAGAAAAGCATGGCACTGATACAGACTAATGTCAATATTTTACAAAACAGATATTCAAGATTAAATGCAACTAAACCTATTCATTCCAACAATACAACCTATGTTCAAGAAGTTTAACCATACTGAAATTAGATACCAAACTTTGCCCTGTATCAATGTAGGCTAAGTTGGAAATTTAACGTTTAAAACATGTGGGAATGTTGCTAAGAATTGCCTGGAAAAAATCAGACTCAAAAACATTATATGTTGTTTCTTTCTTATCTTAAAGGGTTTTCTTAAATAGTGTTATAATTAGCCATATAACCATTATCTGATGTCAGTATGTTATTTACATATGAGTCAGGCTTAAAGACTGGTTAAGAACACATTCACTTTGTATATTCCATTTAAAATGAAATTCAAATGGAAAAACCTAACCACCCAGCTCAAATTTGCAAAGCCAAACGCTAATAATCTTCTACTGTATGCAGATTTGCAGTGCAATTTTAATTTCCGCTTAAGTAAGTGCTCATTATCTTGTAATCTTAATTTATATTGTCACACACCATTGTTTTCATATGGTCTACCTCTTCAGTGCATGGGCTTATATATAACCTGAAAAGTTTTCCACTCTTCATTCTAGGGAGTAGTTCCCAGACTAGAATACATAACTTCTGAGGCTAAATACTCAAAAGAAAAAAGAAAAAAATTGATGTTTCTGAGAGCTACTTAAACTGAAAAACAGGAATAGCAACAGTTTCTGAGGAGCAGCCAAGTTTCACACACAGGGAAATGTGCAACGGAGCAACAAACACCCACAGTGGAAGAAGATTCAGAGGAGACAGGCACAGATAATCTGTTTACAAAGCTCAGTGAAGAAAGTGGTAATTGACTGCTGCAAGGAAAACTAAAAGTATCTCAACACAAAGGGGACTGGGAAGCGGGCTTTCTTTTATACAAACTTCTGTAGAAGTGGATCAATTGGTCATATCACTCAAGTGACTCCACTGATCGTGTAGGCGGCCTTCACTGAGTTAGTCAATAAAGAGTGTTACCTCTCTGATCCAGTCAGGTGATTATCTTAACTAAGAAGGAGAACTACCCTGTTTGCTTCACTCCCAGTTATCTGGTGAAAATTTCAATGTAACTTGCGCTGGCAGAGGAGGTCAATAAGCAGATTGCACCAGGACTAGATCATTGACGACACAAACTGAAAGATAGGCTGTGAATCAACCTCTCAGGTTTCTTTTTCTCTACAAGGTGCCATGCAAATAAGTGTTGCAGCTCCGCTGCATTCTTGATGTCATCAGCGTAAAACATAATCATTAAAAGGATGTTTTCTTTTCACTTTTTTGCTTCTCTTGCATGTGCTATGCCAATCTATTGCTGAGACAACTGCAAAATCAATTCTTGAGAAGGATCCTTCTCCAGATGGACATCATCCATATGTTAATGGCTTCAAAAAACAGTGGAAATATCTTGCATACAGAAAGTTCCTTCAGTCCCTCAGTATAGGAACAAAACCACTTTACATGATCAAGCAGCCTTGATTCAAGCAACATCTCCAAACTTTAAGCTGTTTTTTTGCGTTTTAAATATTTTGATAGTTTCAACAGTTTTTACAGCACTATAATAATCATAGAATAAAAAGTAAGATCATTATCTTTGCCATGTCTTTTATCCACACAGTAATATTTTGCTTGCAGTCATTCCCAGGTTGCATGATACCAGGACTGTTGTTTAGTCACTCAGGTACCCAGAAACATTGTTTAGTCTACAACCTTAGAAAGCTTGCTATTTATGTAATGACACAGATGAAAATAGCAACCCTCATTCAACCCAATATGGAGTGATTCTTTCTCATAAAAGATAGATGCTACCCTTTAAAACTGAAGAGTGCTTCTTACAAAACAGCTGTTTTGTGTTTGGTTTTTACAGTAAGTGTTAGATGGTTTCATCTCAAAAATTTTACATTAATTCTTTTTATCTCTTTTTTTGTTTAGAGGTACCTGAATGGCAGTAAGCGAACTAATTTTTGCAGGAGAAAAACCCTGATTTTAGAAATAGCATGTGGCTGGTGCCAGTAGGAAGTACAACACAAAGAAGCATGTTATTATCCATTTTATTATTTAACCCTCAGGTACAAAACCTGATTTAATGTTAACTTTCTAAATGCATTTTGCCTAGTCCTTCACATGCAGAATACAAATGCCAATGTCAGTGGCATCAAAATTCTAAACATCATTAAGTTATGCCTAAGTGTTTGTTACAATAGTACACTTTTCAAGGCTATATATTTTAGGTTTTTTGCTTCCAAAATTAAAAATCAATGTGAAAAAAAAGTTTCTTTGACTATTCCTAATCAGAATGGTTTTGATTTCATGGTGTTTAAAGAATTGTAAGAGTTCTTGAGCCACTAGAACTAGGGATTTTAAGAAGTTGAAATGAATATTGAAAAAATGAAGTTAGGAAACAAACATTAATGCAAGTTATTCCACAAAGACCCTGACACAATTCTGTTACTTTATTAGATTATATAAAGAAGTTCTTTAACTCAAAGTGTAAAGACATCCAAAATAAAATTAATACCATAGCAATATATATGTTACTATCTGTTTAAAAAAACAAAACAGAAAAATCTCTTACCTTATAAATTGAAACGACAGGATTGATTAAGTCATAAATATTTATTTCATTCTTTTAGCCATAGTATGTAGGTAGTACAAAAAAACCCAAAATGTCCTCCCCTCCGTACATCAAATTTAGGCTTCACTAGAGAGACAAAAATATACCCAGTCCTGAATCTGAGATTCCAAAGTTCAAGTAAGCCCACAAGTAAAGCCTGTTGACTTGCATCCCACTCATTTCAAGGCAGTTGAAGTATATATCTAAACACATATTTATGCTCTTCTACACAGCATACCAGCTGGACTGGCAATATCAAAACAGGACATAGAGTCCACATGAAATTTTTACATTATTCAGTAGTGCTCTCAAAAAAAGACAACAGAAGTATTTCCAGCACAACCAGCTATGATTTGTAAAAACAATTCTCACATAAACACACATTCATCTGCCATAACATCTTAGCACAGCATGAATACTTAGTATGCCAATGACATTCTGCTTGTTCCTGTCTTGAGGTAGTCATTGCAGTAGTTATTTAACCTGGCAGCCAGATGACCGCTTACTGATTTATGTATTTATGTACACTAAATCCATTTTTTTGGTAGCTACATGCTCAGAAGATACTAGATGTTGCTATATTTCTGACCAAAACCACTAAAAAAGTCATGAGCAGATAATAACTTAGAATAATATATTTTAGGATATTTATGTAAATATTGTTTTTTTGTAAAATTCAGCCTTAAGAATAAGCTATCCTAGAAGATTTTATCAAAATAAATAATAAACAAGGCCTTGTAGCACGTTCCAGGCTTCCAGCAATACTGATGTGAAGACTGCTGTGCTAACGCTCAGCATCCTTTTTCAAATAACAGATTTATCATCTATCATGAGCAGATTCATGGCACTTCCAGCAGGTACATGCTGAACCTGAATGTCTGAGCTTATCTCTAAAATTAGTTTAATAGATGGCCTACAGCACACACAAATGCTGAGGAAGAAGTCACAATCTTAAGGATATACAAAAAACCAAACTCTGACTGTTGTAAGAAAAGAGAAACTCAAATCTCAAACTGGTAGAGGAAAATATTCTTGTTTCTGCATTTTAATTTTGAAGGAGTTTAAAGTGTCCATTACTTTTTAAGCAAAGAAGTAAAATGATTTACATCTTTGATCAATGTCATAGAATAAATTAAGTTGGAATGGATGTGTGGTGGTCCTCTGAGCCAGCCTGCCACTCAAAGCAAGGCCAGCATAGCTCAGGTTTTGCAGGGTCTTCTCTGGTAAAACTCTGAGTATGTCCAAGGATGAGCTTCCACAACATCTCTAGGCAGCTTAGTACAGTGTTCGAGTACCCAAACTGTAAAATTTCTGTTAATAATATCTTGTCAGAATTTTAGTAAAAGATGTAGTAAATTGTAAATTCAAAGCCTTTCTTTTCATTCATGAGGTGTCTATAGAAATTACACTGTAACTTTTTCTAAATTGAAGAAACTGTAATTTAAAGGAAAAGTATGGTATAAAAACAGCTTTTTCAGAAATTTTAAAAGTTGAAATTTTAAAATCATTTTTAAAGAATTTACGTTAATATCTCAGGTCTGAAACCTCACAGTCCTGCTTCATAGGTTTCAGGAACAACAGAAGTACAAAACTTCACAATATTAAACAACAGCACGGATAGCATTTGACTTTCAATGGTTTGAAACCACCACTGACATGGAAATGGAAGGCATTCAGACTACAGATATGTAATGAGAATAATGACAATCCAGAATTTCTGGCTTGACTTAAATCAGATTTGAAGTTCAGACTTAAATACTGTAGGCAATTCTAAACCTTTGCAGCCTACCCTTTGACTCGAGCAAGGTCTTCACCCCTACAGCTCACGGCAGTATCTTTCATTACTAGATCTCATCTTCAAGCATGATTTTTTGATTTCATCTTTGCATCCTGATTTTCTCAGATTTTAAACTTTTTCTCCTCTAAAATGATCCTGCCATTATCAAAATCAAAATAGATTAGACACGTTAATTTACTGTATTGGAGAACAGTAAATTAGCAGTATTAGATTACTGTGATATATATTTGCATCATAGCATTGGTAAGAGGTTAATAATCTTTAAATCTTTCAACAAAATGGTTACAATGTTGCTGAGTTTAAAAACTCCAGCAGTGCTACTGACATGAAACCAAAATCTATCTTGTGGTTCCACAAATTCTGTAGCTTCCAGAAACAGCTCCCTTTCCTATTAAAATTAAACACTGCTTCTGTTTTTAATTTTCCACTTTGCTTTCTGGATGAATATAAGATTGACAATATAAACTGTTGTTGTCTTCTTAAATACTGTTACTATTATCTTTAGTAGGACCTGTTTTGGGGAACTATAAAATCCACTGCCTAGACACCCTCAGATGAATTTACAGCTATAGAGAGCTTTCACAATAACCAACAATCTGCCTAAAGCTAAACCTAGTTCTCCGCTTAATGGGTAACATGATTAATCTGAAGTAATAACATAGAAGAACATCACGGTGTACTGGACAAAGTAATGTATGGATTATAAAAAAAAAAAAAAAAAAAAATAAATTTAACTTGTTCTCATTTCTCACATTCTTTTCCTGCATAAGTTGTTTGACCTGGCTCTTTGCATATTCTCATTTCCTGAGCAACTATATTCACACTTCACTGGAGCACCTGGGTTTACAGCTGTTTAAAGTTTTGTCAAGTGCTGCTACAGACCTTCAATAACACTCAGATGTATCCTATTTACACTTAAGAGAAATACATATTCAAGATATGTTTTTAAATTACTTTAACTCTTAACAGAATCAACCACAAAGAAACATTCCATTTTTCCTATAGCAAAAAGATAAGAGCTTAGAGGTATCTCAAACTTTTCAAATCTGCATTAGAATTTCAGGGTGTCTTATATCACCTGTTTAACACTGCATATATTGCCATAATGTTATAAAAATAAGACAATCTAAATAATTGTAACTCTCCTCAAAACTATTAAGTTCTGCTACAGGTGTTATGAAAAGCAATGGTAATGTTTGGACTAGGATATATACAGTACTTAAACACCTACAAATGAACTCACTAATGACTAAAGAGAATCATGAAAGTGTTGACTAATAGAATTCCTGTTTACCTCAGGAAGATTTTGACACAGATCTTTTACTGTGTGGATGCTAAGTGCTTCTGAAAATGTCTGTTAACTATACAGGTCCCCTGTATACTGTTTAACGTTAAGACTAAGTTTGAAAAAAAAAAAAGACAGTAAAAAAAACAAATTAAGAGGTTGTGGGATTTTTTAGATCATCACAGAAATTACCTAGATTTTAACTGTTAAAATTCTGAAGTCTCTATACACATCCACAAATCCATAAGTGCATAAAAAGAATATAATGCCTTTTTAGGATTTGATGGGAAAAGTACCTGCTTCATCAAGCAGCAGAATAGTATCATTCTTCCTCTGGCTCGGTTGATATTTCAGGACCATAATTTTTCCGGCAATATAAAACTATACTCTGTAGACACCTATGGGTCATGAAATACTGATCAGTAATAGTGAGTAAAACAAAACAATGAGTTTTTATCAGTATGTTTTCTAGAGTCAAGAAATTGTTCCTCTTAGAAAGAGTTTGGAAATGAGTAGCATTTTGCACACAGGCCCTGAAATTTCCAAATCAGTGATGCTGAGTTAATACTATCACTGAGTAACTCTGTTTGCATAATAAATTTGTGCAACCACCAGCTGCTTGGACAATGTGAAATTTAATCAAAAAGGATCATAATAATGAATTTTAGGTAATAAATCCCCAAAATGCACCTGATGTTCTGTCTGTGTGCATGAAGCTTACACACGAATAGTTACAACCATATTTTTTAGTGATGGCTACTGCTGATTCTTGACAGAATGCATAAATAAATCTCTTGAACAGAAGAATATTGTTTAAAACACTTGAAGAAAATATTGAATGCATTGCTATTTCAATATTCTAAATGTAGAACTACTTCTATAGAATTTGAACTTTTTGACTCTTGAAGCGTCATCCACTTTTACAAAAGGAATTATTTTCCATGCACATGTCTATAAAAATGTGTTACATATGCAAATGATTATTTATATTTTCACGGAAGAACAGTGTAGAATTAAGGTACATGCAGACTCTTGCACTCAGTTTCCATAGATACATGGTCGTTGCTCATATGGCAGATAAAACTTCTTGAAGGAAATGTTCCATACATACCTCAACTTTGATGCAGTAGATATCTTTAAAATTGTAACCTTTAGAAGCAGTTGCTGAAAAGTGATAGTTTAAAAATATATTTGGCACCAAATCATTTAACCACCTAATCTGCAAGAGATTTGGGATCTATTTGATTCATTACTGCTATGTAGATGTCTATCTAACACCTTTTTCCACCAAAACGGATTTGGGAAAACATTGCTATTCGAGAAGCTACTTAACTTCAATGAGGAACATTTCTTTGTAATTCAGTGCTGTTTTCAAAACTCTTCCATTTCTTACTTGCACGTTGTACTTTCATGGAATAGATTTTTATTAGTGTCTTCCATCTTGAAAATTTAAATAACAATGTTTTCCTTGGCTGCTTTCTTAATTAAGGCTATCTGGCCAGACTACCGTTCAGGGGTTTACTTTCAAAAATATTGTCTCATTATAAGGATAAAATGATTAGCACTTTCTCAAAGATTTTTGTATTTTCCACTAATAGAACCAAATAAAGTGGCTTTGATGTGCTACCCGCATATCTGTTGTACTGGGAAAGCTATACACATTAGAAAGAAAAGATGGACAGACAGTAAAATTTGTCCAAAGCACTGCAGATACTTCACTATCATAATCTGGAGAAACGGCTTTCTTGTAAATATTGTGTTGTAGCTGGGGAGGATAAGAAAGAGGGACAGATAGACAGAAAGAAAGGGAAATAAATATTTATTATTCTATTTATAAAATAAGATCTTTAACAGAATGAGGTAGATACAATAAACCTTACAGGGTTCTCATTCATTTAGAACAGAAAAGAGGTTGTAACATTTTATGAGAAAGCATAATTATTTTCTATTATGTAGGCAGTATTTGTGTTCTTCAATCAATTCACTGTTGCATTTTCTCAGAACAAACGTATTTTAAGCATGAAACAAATATCAAGTAATAAAATCTACACTGCTGTTTGTAGAAAGGCAATACAGTTAATAAAATATCTATGTATGGCTTCCTCTCAGTTCTCAAATATAACACAAAAGATAGACAAGAACTTACAGAAACAAAAAAATAATTTTTATTTTGCTGAAGATAATAAAGATACAGATCCGGTTACATTAAAAATATAGCAAAACTCTTTCTTTGCAGAAGGATGCAGTCAGCACATGGTATAACCATAAATTTATTCAAGCCTGTTCTTACATATGGTACCTTCTATTGGCCAACCTGTCTTGTAAAAGCCTCGTGAGTGTTTTGATTTTTAACATAAATTTCCACTATCTCAATTTAGATACTTTATCTTGGTTATTATCTGTCTTCTATTAAATTCCCTTTCCTAGAATCACTTTTTTGTAGGGTTTTATTATAATAGTTTTAATCACATGATTTTAAGATCTTTAAAAAAGTGATCATATGATCTCTGGATTTGTATTTATTCTTGTATAGTGCATACAATTTCACCATATGGCTTTGGCTGAAAAAGCGCTTTAATAAGGTTTAGTTGTTGAAACAAACCTGAAGAAAGAATAAGTCTACCTCTTCCACATAAGCAAGTTATATTTGTTGCAAATACATATCCTTCTCACGTAGTTTGTTCTTCAGTATGATAATTCTGAGAAGCTAAATTACCAATTTGTCTTCAGTAATTCATAACTAACTGTCATCCCAAGGTTTCCCTTGCTTCTCTCGATCTGGCCCTTATGCAGGTATGTTTCCAAAATAACAGAGATCATAAAATAGCGAGTCTGACAAGAGATATTAAAGTCTATTTAGTTTATCAACTGGGCATTTCTAATACCTTTATACACAAATTTCATTATCGAATTGGAGGCTGAAGAAAGGGACATGCACTTAAGGCATAAACAACAATTTTGTGTCTTGTATTTCAGTAAAGCATTTCCAGTTTGCATGGTAGCTGGCACTAAAACTATGCAACCTGTTCTGAGCATATGGCAGATTTCGTAGAGGATATGCTGCTGCACTTTATTGAATTTATGTCTTTTTCTGGGGTTTTTAAGATACCACTGATGCTTGAGACTGGCAGAAGCAAAATGACAGAGGTTATGTAAGTATTACGTGGTTCATGTGAAACCAGTCTTAATGAGTTATCAACGAATGTGTGAGGGATTCACATTATGGTCTTGGCTCGTGGACACTAAAGGCGTATAGGTTTACTTAAAAGAAAAACTGTATTTGCTATTATTACACAAGTCCTATTACAATAGTTTCATTTCAGCAGCCGCTTGTGCCTGTGCCCTCTACTAACTTATTTATTTAATTATTTGCTTTGCCTCTGCTGCTCAGTTCTGCCACTCTCTCACTTCCTGTCTGTGTGCCTTAGGTTACCCACCACCCATGACAGATACTCTCCTGCAGAAGGAGCTCATCTAAGCTCATCTGAGCAGATTTCAGGAGGGAGGTCTAGCCCATCTCCCAACACTCCTTTTTCCTGTGGTTTGGCGTAATACATTTCAAAAAGTAAATACATTTTTTTTTGCATGAGATCAACAACAGGATTACTTTTGAACTAGTAAAACACTCCAGCATAAAGACAAAGATTCAAACATTGGTAACTGCTTTCAATGTTCACATGCTTAACTATTTTTCTTTTAATCAGAGTTCGCCAGTCTGCATTTGGTTTTTAGCAAAGTTTTGTGTCATTCTTCTGAAAATGTGATTAAATTCTATTAAATTGAGATTTGATGTTCACCTACTTTATATAACATTTTACTGCCGTAGTCATTAGAGGAGTTAAAATCAAGACTTTCAGACATCCTTCTTTCTAGAAAGGAAAACTGAGGCCAAATGAAAGCTTAGATTTTCTTGCAGAATGTGGTGATGGGGAAATTAGAGGAAGTCTCCCTCTGATGTAATAAATAAGAGGATTTGCCTACCTCCACAAACTAGGATTTCTGACTTCCGGCAGAACTGTTGGACGTTGAAACCCAGCTTTCAATGGGTTTCTTACAAATTCTGGAATCACTAGAGGTGCGTGGTTTAAGCTCCTCTTAACATTCCCAATACATCTTCCGAGGAAGAGAGATGTTTCCCCAAAGGAGTATAGCATTAGGCTGGATATAAGGATGAAATTCTTTACAATTAGGGTGGTGAAACACTGGAATGGGTTGCCCAGAAAGGTAGTGGAGGCCCCATGCCTGGAAACATTCCAGATCAGGCTGAACAGGGCTCTGAGCAAAATGATCTAGTTAGTAGTGTCCCTGCTCGCTGTGGGGGGGTTGGACTAGATGACCTCTAGGGGTCCCTTCCGACCCAAAACTTTCTGTGATTCTATGAATCTATGATTTACTGTATGCTAACCGACCCAAAACTTTCTGTGATTCTATGAATCTATGATTTACTGTATGCTAACAAGTACAACATTACAAGGAGAAACTCTGAATGTCCTTCTGAGGAAACAACTCTAGCACTGCCAGAATTCCCCCCTATTGTGTCCCATGAGCCTCTCTAAATGTAGATTCCAACTGTAATATGAGACACAATACATCATAAAAGGTGGAAAACCCACTGAAAGTGTTTTACTAGCCATGTGGAGAGCTGGTAAGGTATAAGCATGTTAACACAGAACGTGTTACTTCCCCCTTGTCCTGTGACAATTCCAGAAAACAGATCAAATGACTACATTTCAAAACGTGGAAATAAGGATTAAGCTTAAGATAGTTCTAATTTTACAATATTGCCATGTTTTCTGCAACATTTATCTTAGAAACATAGAATTGTTTTCTGGATCACCCATTGTTAACCAGAGAATCACAGAATCATAGAATGGTTTGGGTTCAAAGGGACCTTTAAAGGTCTTCTTGCCCAACCCCCCTCTAATGCGCAAGGACATCTTCAACTAGATCAGGTTACTCAGAGCTCCATCCAACTTGACCTTGAATGTTTCTAGGGATGGGTCATCTACCACCTCTCTGGGCAACCCATTCCAGTGTTGCACTGCCCTTACCGTAAAAAATTTCTTCCTTATATCCACTCTAAATCTACCCTCTTTTAGTTCAAAATCATTACTACTGTCCTGTTGCAACAGACCCTACTAAAAAGTTTGTCTCCATCTTTCTTGTAAGCCCTGTTTCAGCCACTCAAAGGCCACAATAAGGTCTCCCCAGAGCCTTCTCTTCTCCAGGTTGAACAACCCCAACTCTCTCAGCCTGTCCTTGTTGGCGAGGTACTCCAATCAAAAGAAGTCCTCAGAATATTTTTGTGGCCCTCCCCTGGACCCGCTCCAACAGGTCCATGTCTTTCCTGTGCTGAGGGCTCTAGAGCTGCACATGGAACTCCAAATGGGGTCTCACCAGAGCAGAGCAGAGGGGCAGAATCTCCTCCCTTTCACTGCTGGTCATTCTTTTGTTGCAGCCCAGGATACAGTTCGTCTTCTGGGCAGTGAGCACACATTTCTGGGTCATGTTGAACTTCTCGTCAACCAGCACCCCCAAGTCCTGCTCAGCAGAGCTGCTCTCAATCCCTTCATCCCCCAGCCTCTATTGATATCAGGGGTTGCCCTGACCCAGGTGCAGGACCTTGCACTCGGCCTTGTTGAACCTCATGATGTTCACACAGGCCCACTTCTCTAGCTTGTCCAGGTCCCTCTGGATGGTATTCTGTCCTTCTGGTGTGTCAGCTCCACCACTCACCTTGGTGTCATCTGCCAGCTTGCTGAGGATGCACTCAATCTCACTGTCTATGTCACTGATTAAATTATTGAACAGCACCACTCCCAGTATGGACCTCTGAGGGACATCACTCGTCACCGGTCTCCATTTGGACATCGAGCCATTGACCACTACCCTCTGGCTGTGACCTTCCAGCCAACTCCTTGTCCACCAAACAGTCCACCCATCAAATCCTTATCTCCCCAATTTAGAGAGAAGGATGTCATGGGGGACCGTGTTGAAGGCTTTACAGAAGTCCAGATAGACGGCATCCATTGCTTTTCCCTTGTCCACTGATGCAGTCACTACAGCATAGAAAGCCACTAGGCTGGTCAGTGAGGACTTGCCCTTGGGGAAGCCATGCTGGCTGTCTTGAATCACCTCCCTGTCCTCCAAGTGCCTTAGCATAGATTCTAGGAGGATCTCTTCCATGATCTTCCCAGGCACAGAGGTGCGGCTGATGGGTCGGTAGTTCCCGGGGTCCTCCTTCCTAGCCTTTATAAAAACTGGCATAATGTTTCCCTTTTTCCAGTCACCGGGGACTTCACCTGACTGCCATGATCTTTCAAGTATGGTGGAGAGTGGCTTGGCAATTACATCAGACAATTCTCTCAGGACCCTGGGATGCATCTCATCAGGTTCCACAGGCTTAGGTCTGTTCAGGTTCCTCAGGTGGTCACGAACCTGATCTTCTTCTACAGTGGGAGGGACTTTGCTCCCCCAGTCCACATCTTGCACTTCATCCACTGGAGTGGTGTGGGAAGAGAGGTTGCTAGTAAAGACTGAGGAAAAAAATCTGTTGAGTACCTCAGCCTTCTCCTGTCCATAGTTACCAGTTTGCCAGTCATATTCATCAGGGGGGTACACTTTCTTTGACCTTCCTTTTCTGGCTGACATACATGTAGGAGCACTTCTTACCATTTTTGACATCCCTTGCCAAGTTCAGCTCCAGCCGTGCCTTGACCTTCCTGACCCCATCTCTACAGAACTGGGCACAGTCCCTATAGTCTTCTCCAGACACCTATCCCTGCTTCCACTGCCTGTTCATTTCCTTCTTGTCCTTTAGTTTGATCAAGTCTCGACTCAGCCATGCTGGTCTCTTGCCTTCCTTTCCTGGTTTCTTATTTCTGGGGCTCAAGAGCTCTTGTGCTCTGTGGAAAGCATCCTTAAAGATCTGCCAGCTCTGTTCTTCTCCCTTGTCCCTCAGGACAGTTTCCCATGGGGTCCTATTGACTACCTGCTTGAAGAGCTGGAATTTTGCTTTGCTAAAATTCAGGATCCTGACTTTACTCTTTACCTGACCCATATCCTTCAGGACTGCAAACTCCACTAGAGCATGATGACTGCCCAGGCTGCCTCCAATCTTGACATCACCAATTATCTCACTTGTTGTGGTGACCAACAGGTCCAATAATGCATCCGCTCTGGGCTGTCTATTACCTGGCTTAAGAAGTTATCCTCAGTGCACTCCAGGAGTCTCCTGCAATTCTACAGCTCGCTGTGCTACTTTTCCAGCAGCAGTCAAGGAGGTTGAAGGCCCCCATCAAGATGAGAGCCTGGAGCACAGTGCCTCCCTGTCATGTTAAAAAGGGGTAAGGGAGTCCGATAAGCAGCTCATCTTCCTCCCTAATAGGAGAAGGTATTAAAGGAACACATTCAGCATTATCAACTTGAAGCACTCTAATATGCATACTAGAAGTTCTAACTAGTGAAGTTTTTACACATGATAAACCCACACAGATAACAATAAGGAGTACAATAAACATCAGTGCATACTGAATCAAACTTTGTATCCATCCACTAATGCTTAGTCCAGGTCCATTAAAAATTTTAAAAATGGATCCACCCCATCCATTCCCAGGTCTTCTGTTTCAGATTTTCACCGAGTTCTCAAGACTGCTCCACAATCTCACGCATTTCATCCATGCCTTGATGTAAAGTGACAGATAGATTTGAGATGGACACACAACAGGTTTCATCAGGATAGGAGGCATTTAGCCATCCACATACACCACATTCTTTTAACAAAATAACGTCTAAGGTTAACCTATTTTGTAGCATCTCTTTGAAAGTAGCTTACAGCTGCAAGCCAACTGCATTAATTGCTACTCTTGTCCAATTTGCTAGGGATCCTACTTGCCATGTCAAGTTTTCTATATATGATCGATTATTGGCTATTACTGTCCAGTAACCACAAACAGCTTCCATTGCTAAAGATAGTCTCATTGCTGGGTGTTCTGGTTTCGGCTGCCGCCAGCAACAAAAGCGCCATGTGGCCGCCCCTCCCCCCGACAGGTTGCGGAGGAGAATGGAAAGAAACAGGCAGAAAACTGGTGGGTTGGGATAAGGGCAGTTTAACAGAACAGCAAACTAAGGGAACAGCAACAACAACGATACAGAAAAGGGCAATTATACAAAACAAACCCGCAGAGCAGAACCGCTCTCTCGGACCGAAC
>Ga0065711_1003735_pt1 | contig 26613 bp, 14 predicted proteins | sample Hoacrofraction12_FD_59098 | JGI IMG/M metagenome (GOLD analysis project Ga0065711, IMG submission 59098) | Hoatzin crop microbial communities from Cojedes, Venezuela - Epithelial fraction 12 v2 (version 2) | ecosystem: Host-associated > Birds > Digestive system > Esophagus > Crop | place... | reverse complement strand
AAAAAAAAAAAAAAAAAAAAAAAAATCTAAACAACACCACCTCCACCTGCTGCCAAATTTGCTTTACAAGGGTAAGAACATTTATTTGAAAGCAGAAAATTTCACAGGCTACTCCTATGTGCCTATTCTAGAAAACTTCAAAATCAACACGCTGTCATCTTCACCACCAAAACCCTCAAAAAATCCTTATGCTCTTATTTGTTAGAAAATCATATTTACTGGAAATAAAGTCAACTCAAACTTGGAATTGAGCAAACTGCCTGGCTTCTTTTCTATATAAAACAACAAAATCAAATCTACAAGTGAGTGAATATCCTTCCTTTAGTCCATGGAGATGCAGTTAGGATGGACTTAACTTTATTTGAAACTTTACAAGTAACTCCGATTTTGTTACTCACAGTGAACAGTAACCGTACAGCTCTTGTCAAAGCATGATTAGATTTTAAGACCAGATTATATACGCTTTACGTCACTGGAAGGTCTCAAAGATTTCTTCCTAGGCATGTGAGCATATTTTCACACTAAATTCCAGCCTTATTTGAAGTGAAAAGATTATAATACAAAACAAGGTGCAGGCGTTATATAATTGACTGGGATATATCTTGGGAGAAGAACCGTTTTTCTTTTTTCTTTTCATTAAGAAAAGCATGAGTAGTTCTCAACCAGTTTCTTGGGAGCCAGATTCCTCAAGAACACATTATCTGTCACTGCACTCCGGTCCAACTGCTGGAATAAATTAAACCTTTCTACTGCTATGCTCAATCAGCCTGGTGCTGTTCCTCCTTCTCATTTGTAACACATTTTTTTCATTTCAGACAGAGAAAATCTAAAGGTAATCGTTTCTTTTCACTGAACTAAGTCCTGACATCTGTGCCACTGGAATACAGGAAAAGGAACAAAGAGAGAAAGAAACATGATAACGCAATACTTTCCCCAAAGAAAAAGACAGTCAAACTTCCAGAGCCTAATGAAGCAAGCAGCAATAGAAATGAGATGCTGTTATTTTCCAGGCATACCATGCTGTTCCTGCCTAGTCGGCTACTTGCCATTTCCTCCTGCCCCTGGAACCTGTAGTGCCAGCCTTGACAATCCACCCAAAGTTTAAATTCAGCTTCTCTTTTTCTAAGAGATGTCGCAAGTGCAAAGTGGTTTATGTTTATTATTTTCCTTAAAATACACAACGTATGATAAACAGTTTTATGATCATTTGATCCACTTTGACCCAGGATTAGTCGATTTCCAGTACAACAGAACAAGGCCACACCATAATAAAAAGCTTAAAAAAGTGAAATATAGGAGGCCTCAACACATCTGAATGTCATTGCAAGTACACATTTGCATTCCTACACTAGGCGAGATTTAATTCTAGAATTCTTTATCAGTCTCATAGTGTAGAAAGTGTAGCGATATTAAAGCCGGTCTATTAAACTGAAGGGAATTATTGGCACCCTCTGAGAACTCAAATCCAGCCTGAAAGAAGAGACAAATCTAACTCACTTCCTTCTTTCTGTCCTTATAAAGCAGGAAACTGCGATATAAAAAGAGGTAAACAGGACTCCTGTCCTCTGAATTAAATCTCAGGGAGCAAACCTGAGGGCATCTTATCGCACTTGTCAGCAACAAGGCAGAGAGAAAGCCTGTAGGCCTGGTTGTACTGCTGCTGCTATCAACTGCAAACTATCAGCAATTTTAAACGTCTGAAGTGCATGCTTTTTATATTTTAGTACTGCATATACCAGTCCCCTAAAACCATTTTAAAATAAGTCTTTTATCTTTATTTATTTACTTTATCTGTAATCTGAAACAAACAGCATTGCTTGCTGTTGTATGAATAAGAAAGTGATAAATAAAAAGCTATATAAAAAAAAAAATCCTTCCATCCCTAAATATTGTTTCAGGTGACACTCTGTCTTTACGTACCTGCAGGGCCCACTGACCTAACTTGCATACTAAATGAGTGAAGAGAAAGCTCCCTCAAAAGGTCTGCTGACAAAATGGCAACCTGCATTCATGCTGCACTTCAAGCTTGCAATCTGGGATCCAGCAGAGCTTAGATCTGTGCTCTCTAACACAACGTAACAACAAAAATGATGTGTATGACAGAGCTTCCAGGTGGAGATATGCCTCGTGAATAAAACTTACTTTCCTTCTGTCCCAACCTTTAGTCACATCCGTTTGTGATCCCCCAGGCCCACGTACAGTATCTCTCGGCACACCTACTCTCGATTTTAGAGGTTTTGCTGTCATCTTGTAAGCTACTGCAGTACAGAAAAAAATAAAACATTTTAGAAGCCTACACATAATTTTTAAAAGGTATCAGAGACATAAGACGTGCAATTCTACCACCACACACCTGAATAACGCTTCCCTCCACAGGTTTTCCCTCCACTGCTCCCCTCAGCGTTACTTCTGGAGCGGTACTTTGTTACTGCCACATGGCAAAAAACCCCACATCATGGCGACCTTCAGCATTGCTCAGGATTTGGATTCAAGCTGAAGAAGCAAAAGTTACATGCAAGTCTTCCTCTCCATCCCCGTGGCCTAGTGCAGCGGGCCGAGCGCAGGGTAAGGGAGGCCGCTGCGGCGGGTCCCTCTGGCCCCGGGCCGTGGCAGTGCCCGCGGCCCCTCCGGGGGCCACCGGAGATCTGAAATCAGGAGATTTTAAACACAGGATATTTGGAATGAAGTACTGCAGACCTCTGCGATGGGCCGTGGTAGCTGTTTGCAGGCTGCACCATTACTTCTCTGCGCGGACGTGTGGGGCCATAGCACTGCACCATCCTCCATTACTTCTCAGGAAAGCCTCTCCCTCTTATTAATCATTCATGTTCAGAGTTCTTACATTCCTTATTATTTCTTTTACTCTTCTGGAGCAAAGCACTTAGCAGGCCTTGCCCTCGTTTCCAACGCAGCCTTTCGTACCTGCTGCACAGCACAATGTCATAAATCTACGTACGCGCCGTATAAACGCCCACCGGCGGGGTGCGGGGGATGCTGCAGCCGTCTGGGCCTGCAGAGTTTCAAGGGCCAGATGCAAGCATTTCCTTGTTCTGCCCCAGAGAGGGGGGAAAAAAGAAAAACAGCCACGAAACTGGTTAAGAAACCTCTCAAACCACACATCTACTGTTTATATAGATCCCTTTACAAGAACTTGTAAACACCAAAAATCCGGAATGCCTGAGGATGGAAAAGCAAGCCGTGTTACCACTGCCACAAAGAAAAGACAGCGACAGATCTTCCGCAGTGGGTTTCAGTGCGATAAGATGACTAAAATAATGTAGATTAGAAAATACAGTGAGAGGAGCACAGCAACTGACTGTTCTTTTGACTTAAAAACGCAGCGAATAGAAAGAGGGGCCCCTTTCATGCTGTAAAGAGAAGAACAGCACTGCACAAAGTTTTAGCTAGCACCCAGCACATCCAGCTCTTACATGCAAAAAGAAAATTCCAACTTGAAAAGCCAATTAACTTTACCTCTTCCTATTAATGAACTTCATCTAACCTAAACCAGATTATCTAGTTTGACGCTAACCATTTTAATGTATTGATTCTGAAGTCTGACCTCTAACAAATTTCTTCTACGTCAGCTCACGCTGTCCATCCAGGTCATTTTCTAATGCTTCAAATGAATAGAATATTTGGTGTCTGTTTCAGAGTGTATTGAAATATTCTCTTTTTCAAGTTTTAAACTGCCAGATAGCTAGATCAAGTTACAGCTGTCACTCATTGGAAAATCTACTCCTTACAGATGACTCTCACAACTGAAAAAAAAAACCAACACCTTTCACGTGTACCAAAGAACAGGAGTGCAAATAAACCACAGTTCCAGGCAATTTAAGTCTCTAAGACCCATTCTGAAAAGAACCATCTGTGCGACATTAAAGAAGTGGGTTTTGTTAGGTCAGTCTTTTATATCAATCGCAACCCAAGAGGAAAACTATCCACCACCGAGAAGATTTTTTCCATTTTATGACTACCATATCTTGCCCTGCCTGCTGTAGCACTCGAGGGAAGCGGTGTTGCTGATGGTGCTTCACTTAGTTTTTAGTTGCTCATTCTCTGCTCCACGTGTGTTTGGGCCCATCTACCTGAGCCCTGGATACAGAGCCATCAGAGAGCAGAATGTTGCCGGATTTTTCTGACACATTTGTAAACAGTTCAAAAGAGAGAGGCTGGCTAGTAAACAGTGGTTTACTGCTAACAGTAGTACCGCCCAAGACAGAGAACAGCTGTTTGTTTTGTTTTTTTTTTTTAAAGTAGGCATACCTTCCATTCTTTTGGGATAGAACTTCAAGTTTCAGGTCCCTTGAACAAGTATAATTTTAGATTAAATAGGATGGGAATTCATAATCCTAAATCATCGCTGAGACCTCAGACATTTCAACATGAACCAAGCGTTGCATTGCCATTGCTGGAAAGCCTTAGTTTGTAGCACCGTGGTTCACAGACCATGAATAAAAAACATAGGGCACAGAGCATTTGCTTAAAATGGAGTAAGAAAACAGAAATGGCTTGCCATGTTCGTTGTTTTTTATAACCACTTCCCCCTATTAATTGTTCAAGATAGGCCAAGATTCAATAGTTCAAGATTCTTCTTGAAGTCCCATTAAGGTGCAAATGCTGGTGACACTTTCACTGAAGTTGTGCTTGTTGCTAGCAAAGAATCCAATTCTCTTTTCATTTCAAACACACTGAAGTAAACAGTCTAATTTAAGAAAATGGGATGGCAATTCACTCTTGTAAATACAATGCCTATCATGACATGGAAATAATTTGTTTATTCTCTTAAGTTTCTTATTCGTCCTGTCATCATAATAATACAGAGTAATCATCTGCAAAGGCACAATGAAAAAAAACACAGAGAACTCTAGCAACTCCTGACTGAAAAATAAAAACAAAAACAAAAACAAACAAACAAAAAGAAGGATCACAGATTTCTCTTTGGGAAAAAGTAGTGCCTTGAAGAAACTGGACCTTGCTGCCTCAAGCCAGTAGGGTAATTTCAGCTCACTAATGGGAACATTACCATCATTTGTTACTCTATCTTCAGGCACCAGTGAAGCTAGCTTGTCTGTGTGACTCCAGGTGAGAAGCCAGTCTTAACACACACTGCAACTACATTATCTGTGATTTTAAACACGCAACATGCTGATAATTGAACAGTAGCAAGGACAGAATAGCCATATATAGGACACACAACCTCAATGCCACAAGATAAAATAGGTAAATGCCACCTAGATTCCAAAATTTCTTGTTTCCTTTCATGCAAGAAGTAGAAAAGGGCTACAAAACAAGATTGCTTAACCAGAACAACAACATTTTTGTAATTTGTTAAATACAAGTAAAAGCAGCTATGAGTTCCACAGGACAGTGTGGAAAATATCAGGCTCAAAACACTGAGAGACTGAATCAGCCCTCAATTTTCATAACTTTGTTATAATACGAAAAGAGAACAAGATGCCCATGTCTTCAAGACATGAATTCTTTACGTTTCTGATCTTTTTCTGACCTTACCAACGTTTACTTTTAAACAAGAATTTATTAGTTTTTCTTGTTTGAACCAAATAGGAACTAAATTTAAAAAGGCCAGGTCCTACCTGGAAAATGATGAGGAAGTAACAGAGGAATTGACAGAAATCTAGCCCTACACACCCATCAAATCTTAGTTCTGCAAAAACCATGGTGATACTGCTATCAGATGGGAGCCCTGTTTTCTTACGCCCTTGAAACAAAGAGTGGTCTCAGCAGGCAGTAAAATTTCACTGGGAAGAGCAAACAAACAAAATGGTTCACTTCTATCATTTTCCCATCTGTCTTACAATTTACCGTAGTGTTTTCACATCGGAAAGGTTCTCTGTTTTCAGTGATATGTCCCACACCTCAAATAGCTCACTGCTATAAAGCAAGGCTTCTGTTCAAGCAACTACTCAGATAACCCACGCTGAGCGATTATGGGTGACTGAAAACACGAAGACGTGGCACCGGGCTGACATGCAAGGTATTGGCCTGACAGCACCTTCCTTCCCCCTTTCCATTCTTCACACTTACTGCCTTTTTATACCATCCCTTGTAAAAGTGAGCAGTGAGTGTGAATGCTCAAAAACTGGAAGGAAAGGGAAGAAGGAGGCATTCTGCTGCAAACCAGGGACAAGACTTGCGAGCGGAAATTAGCAGATGCCAGAAGGAGGACAAGTACAGCTCCACAGAGTCCGGCGGAGGGAAACTTGCTCCAAAATTCCTTTTTTTCCTGAGATGTTTATGGATCTTGCAGAAGGATCTACAAGACAAACTTCCCCTGTCCTACCCACACGAACTTGCACTGCAGCTCAGTAGCGGCATCTTCAAGATAGAAACCAGACGACACAGCAATGAAAGTACATCACGTTTTTGTGCTTAATTAAAGAAATTAACAGAAGCTTTTGTCTCTCCTTTGTCATAGAAGAAAAAAAAAAAAGAAAAACAACCCAAACTCCAGCTTCTAACCGCCTTTACTATTCTTTTTCTAATGCTAACTAGAAAGCCATAAAATCCATGAAACCCTTTGAAGCTGACCTCCTTCATTGCATTAGCCTTGAAAGCTGAATGCCATGGAGACACTATAAAAGAAAAATCAGAGGTTTGGATTTCTTCATTCAAGTGGATACCAAAATAATAACATTGCTGATTCTAAACAATAACTGAAGTGAAAATTTTAAAAATACCTGGCAATACCTGACAGAAAGCAAAAGCAGCTACAGGATCTCTGCACTGAGCAAAGAAAATAGAAAAAACAGACCTTACAGCAGGCAGAATATCCTGGTTTTAGGAAATGAGACACAGCAGGGATCACAACTTTTAAATCTGTCACTGCTTCTTTCCCGGTTATTTAATTTAAATAATCCATTCTGATATTTGCAATCTCCTTCTCTTTGCCTTGCTGCACACACAGCCATGTCATAATTTATCTTCTTAATTAGTACTTTGAAATGATTTCATGGAGGAAAGTTATACCAGCAATAACCCAGCTGCCATCACGAGAGTCCTCAAAAGCATTCAGAAAGAACACAGCTCTGACTTACTTGCTTGTTTATTTATTTTTGCCAACAGCAGTCTTAACACCAGCAGCTCTCCTTAATCGGGTTTTCCTTTTCTCAAGTGAACAAGCACATGACAAGCAAGGAGACTGCAGAGAAATGCAGTCTGAGTGGAGGACATGGAAGAAATGAGCAAGTAGAGACTAAGCAAACAGTGCAACTATACTTAGTTCAGTGATTTTCTGCATCAGCCTAGTCCTCTCCTCCCCTCCGATGCAGCATTAAAGCAGTTTCCCCATATCACTTTCCTCTTTGCACACAGCTGGTACCTCCCATAACAAGTTTAATAAAATATGACCTCTGAGTTACTGTATCAAGTCATCTTACGTCTGTTAGAGAGGTATCATCTTCCAGTGGTAGATATATGCCTATCACATGAGTACGCAGAAGAAGAAAGCAAGCAGGAGGCTCTGATGGAAGAGGAGGGGGGAAAAAAAATCTACTGAAAAAACATCCCCAGAAGAGCAGCCCCATTAGTAATTTTCTTCCCCTTCTGATTAACCTAAGGAGAGCCAATTAAGCACCAGGAATAAGAAAAAGAATTGAATATACCAGAATACCTATGTACTAAATAAACATTTAATTCTACCAGCAGAAGACTACAACCAATTAGACTTGCAAAAATAGGTTTGAATTGCAACTCTTTTCCCCTTGAATAACAGTCCAGTATACCAGTTGGAGGCTCTCGGGATATAGAGGTACATAGAACAAACTACCTTTCTTCAGATGTAATTAAATTAACTGAAATAAATTACAGGTTTTAAGTCTTAATAAAATAAAATACAACCAAAACTCAACCCACTTTTTGTGTTCCATTCTTTCTTCCTACCACCATGTGATAGGCTTTCTCTTCTCAGCATCTGGGAGCCATCACATCAGGCTCCGGATATTAAACGTACACGAAGCTCTCTGCAGGCCTAATGAGTTACAGTGCAGGTCACATTCTCCGCTGCCCAAATGTAATTTGAACAATTCCTTGCAACACGAATGGCAACACACCTGTGTATAAACACTTTTGACAGTAAAAACTATGGTAAATTTTGCTATTTCTTTTCTCTTCTACAGCAGAAAGATCCAGAATGGCAATCTAATGGGGTTTCCCTTATCACTGCTAGTATCAGTGACATTTTCATATTTACTGTTCCGATTAAATTTTTCTGACCCCATTTCGTTTAGTTTCATAGCAAAAACATATGATCTGATATGTGAAATATGTTCTGAGAGCTTGGAAAGGATCCAGATTGCTTCCAAGTTGTGCTCTTAAGACTTGAGATAACAATAGGTTTCTCTAAATCAACTCTACACAGCGCACTGCTTTTAAAGCAACATTTTTTCTCTGTTACAACAGTGAAATTAAGATCATTCCTCATATTTCAGAGAAGAGAAGAAAACATATTCAAATATTGTTCGAGGAAATCAAACATTTCACATATGGATAAATGCTAGCTCGCTAGCATGGCAGGAAGACAAGCTGAACAGGATCATTTCTGCCAAAACCATTAGCAAATTGCCTTACGGTGATTGGCTTGGCTGCAAGTCTTAGATTCTTAGTTTTTATGGTTTCTTGTTTTTTTTTTTCCACCCCCTCCTCTGCTTTGTTTTGATTTGGGGTTTCTTTGAGGGGAGGAGAGAGATATTGGATAAGGGGAGGATCAGGCAGCTACATTAATCTACACATAGCTTCTATGTTAAGTCATTTCTTCTGGATATTTTGCTACTTAAGTACATCTGGCTTTGTTTAATGTCAGATTTTTAACTGAATCACATTTTTGTTGCAGTAATCTACAATAGTCTAATGAAAAGCTTGAAGAAAGCAGAGGCTAAACACATTTCATCCATTTCTGCCCGGTCTGTCCTGCTGCCGCAGCCGCTGATTGTGTAAGCATATTATGGCCTCTTACCACTTTCCTGGAAACCGGGAAGCCAGAAATATATTATAAACATGCATGCACATAGACACACACACATATAGAGTACATTTTCACAACACCTAGCTCTTTCTGTTTTTCAGCAGCTCCCCTGTTTTTTTGCTGTTTAAAGAATTTTTCTGCCTTCTCCGCTCCATGACATCATTTGCCATTCTGTATATCCCTTGCTGGAAAGCAGCCAGCACAGACTGTTCTGAACCCCCTTTCTCCACCTCACCACAAACTCTGTTTCAGGCCCTTCTTCGAAACAATTAATCCTTCCGCCCTTGTGAACTGAACATTGGGGAGGAAGCCGAAGCCATGACAACAGCTTGCTTCCCGAAGACTCTGCTCCGGAGGCGTCCCCATTGCCCAGGCCACGCAGTTCAACACGCTCGGTGACGTAGCTTCTCGTCTCTACGGGGCACTGGCTTTAATGTCATCCATTTAACGAGGGAATCTCAAAGTGTCTGAAATCCGGGTTCAGCTCAGCTAAATGCACGAACGTTCAGAAGTTTCTGTGAAGTTTGCCAAAGCTTCTAAAAGGTTTGTCTGTGTATCCAATTTGGGCAAAAGAAATTGGTATTTCTGACATATTAAATTCTGGGATATGAAGACTGTGCAGAATTGTCTATCCACATTCTGTTTTGTCAATTTTCAAACAGTTCAAATTCTAGATATTTAACCAGATTTGAACAGAAAAAACAGTAACCCACAGAATGCACGTAAACAGCAGCTTAAAAAAAAACCAAAGAAAACTGGCAAAAGTTGATACCTAGGAAGCCCAGCTGTCACCACAGGCGCTAATTTCAGTTGCAATACTTTGTACTATGACAATATTACAGAATACTGCACATTAACAGATGACGGGATATTCCTGGATACACAACATGCCAATTCAACCTGCAGAATTTACTAACACAAGGTTTCACCGAGCCACTTGACCTTTCTGAAAGGACCACCTAAGTAGAAATCCAGAGTAGTGACAGAGGGTAAAAAGTTTAGAACGTGCCAGAATACACGCACCGTCGTGAACAGAGATCTGATTTTTTTTTCCTTCTAAAAAGCAGTCTTTGTCTAGCCCACTGAATATTTAGAAGAGCAGATGTTTGACTTCCCTTTTTTCCCCACTGGCTAGAATAAAGCACTCTGCAGACAAGAGGTTGGCTCTTGTGAGAACTTTCATGTTTTCAGACCAGTTAAACTGAGAATAAGAACTTTCATTTAGAAACACGGGGTCAACAACGAGAAGATCCTGCACCTAAATATGGTATTTGAGCTACCGCGTTAACAAGACAACGTACAGAGCCCCTGTCAGTCAGCACCAACATTCCTTTTAGAAGTCATGAAAAAACAAACGCTCCTTCAGCAGCAGAGACAGGAGAAAGGCTGGGTATCCCAGGACTAATGACTTGCCACTTCAAAAACAAACAGAAGCGGAGCGGCGGTTCACTTTTCCAGAGCCTGACTCCTGGCAGCGTGAGAGTTCGGCGCGCATGGGCTGTTCCGCAGACTCCGCCGCCTGATTGAATTGTTTGTTCTCTCTGCGTGAGCAGCACTGAAAGCAACGCTCAGGAAACAGAAGGTACAGGGAGTGGGCTGGGGAGAGAGCAAAATCAGGCTATGTAAACAAACTAATGAGATCAGTGCAAACAGCAATAGCACACTGTGTTACGAGGAGCCTGTAACCTACTTTGTAAATTCAGCCTGCCCTCACAACATCACCAGCCACCGCCTCCTCGCTGGGGCTTCTGGCTCCTAAGCAGCACCAGAAGATGAAATACTCCGGTTACAGAAAACTCCCCTATAAATCCCGCAAGTTAAAAATCCCAACAGTAAAAGCTGTCTGTCATGTTACACGATTGCAAGAGCATTCTGCATATTTTTCAATGCTTAGCAAACAAATCTTCTGACGTATTTGATATCTGTGCATGTGAAAAAGATGGTGTTCCTTCAACGTTCCTCCTCCTTTTCCCCAGACTGGGAGACAGATGATAAGGGTTTTGGTTGATAAGGTTTCTTTACACCCTCTCTTAGTCCAGCTGACGAAGATTTCACAGAATACTTTATGAAGACCAGACAACAGAAGAAAACTTGCTAAAATTCCGCCTGACTACAGAAAGAATAGCGTATCACTCAGGAAAAGGTCTTGCCCTCATAGGAAAACAAACTCCAAACCCTAACAATGGGTGCTGTAGTTTTCTGTACAAACGTGACAACTACACAAACTTCAGTTGTGCCATTTTCCTAGGGGTGCCCACCTGGAAGTAGCAAGATCACACTGTAAAACAGTAAGTAATTTTTTTTCCTGTATCTTTTGCCAGTGGGCCATATGACAGAAGTCACAAGTCCTTAACCGAGGAGTCACAAGTCCTTAAGCGAGCCTGTGGGACCAGCAGCAGCCAGCAAAGCGCTTCTGTTGTCCTCCCCCGAGTAAGGCCCATGACTGAGCCCCTTGCAGCCTTTGTATCAACTTCTGTAGGGACACATGGACACAGAAATTAAAGGTGCAACAACTTATACTGTTTCTGGTTAAAAGTGATTGTTTTCCTAAGAACAGGCACATCTACAGGCATAGTATGGTAACACTGCAGTTCACTATGGGGAAACTGAGGCTTACTCATATCCATTCCATGTGCATAATTAACAGAAGAAAAATATTTTCTGAATTGTTCATATGTTATACCATCATGCTTGCTCATGGAAAACCATTTCCATTGACAATCTTTTGCTAATTTTGGACTTTAGTCTAAATTAAACACCACAGATACACTCACTTTCACTCTTCTTAAAAAAAAAAAATTAACTACTCCATCTGGAATACCTATCAGTAAAAAATTTATTAGAAAATATTAGTTAACAACTAAAACCTAGCTGCTTATTTACAGCGGTCTCAGTTCTGGCTGCAGCCAACTTCACAGGAAGAATTGTGCCTGCATTTCTTTCTCTTTTTTTTTGTTCATAAAAAATGTGGCTAAGATGTCAATTTTAAGTGATCTGAACTTATTTACATGCACACAGCAGAGAAGAGGGTGTTTATAATAGCAAAATACAGGCAGCCCCATGAAGCAAGCCAAGCATTCCCGCTGGTCTTACATATAATCAATGAGCCTGCAGCGCATTCACTGATGAATTGGACAATGAGACTGAGGGGCTGAGTCATATTCAATCAACTCCATTTCCAGCAGCCTGTCAGGGATGATGGCCGATCTATTTTGCAGTGCTGTACACACATCAGCCCACTTGGGAGAGTGTATTTTTATGTGCGTGTGTGTATAAATGCAGGTCTGTATATATATAAAAGTGTGTGTGTATATATAAAAAAATAAAGAAATGGACAGATTTTTCCAGGAGTACATTTTAATGCAGTTCCCTGTTTGCCTTTTCTTAGCAACTGTAGTAACTACAGTACTGGCCATCCAGAAGCTTTTTTTTTTTCCTGACAAGAAGAAAATTAAAGTACAGAGAAGCATATTCATAAAGCTGTGGTGGTTCAGACTGAAGATAAAAGCATTACAAGATGGAAGATGCTCAGCTAGAGAGATGTGTCTCAGGGGCAGACCTCTAAATGGCCCATTAGATAGGATGAGATAGTAAATCTAATTTGCCAAAACGCAGGCGTGCTCCTCAAGGTTTCATGCTGTCAATATTCTGTGTTAGTTTGCGGTCTTGATAGAGTTCCCATAGTAATAAGCATGAAAACTTGGGGAGGATTTGGCTCTTTGTCTCACTGGTGAATTAGTACTCCAGAATGTGCTACCCGCACTACTCGAACAAACAGCCCTTCAGGTGGCAGAGGTATGGTAACTGCCCACTGACAGCAAATGCAGGAGCTGTGCCAAGAAACACACGCTGCCGAGATTTGCTGTGCTAAAAAAAAAAAAAAGAGAAGTAACGAAATTTAAATCACTTTTTGCCTTTCAAAGTTCAAATAAGGTTTCATTTGGGAAATGGACAATGCCTTGGAAGCAAGCAGGCTCCATTGTAAGCAACAAGCATTCAGAGAAGTAGTGCTGAGCTTTTCATTGCTTAAACTTGGGAATTTTCCTTTCTTAACGTTCTTTAAACTTAAGTTTTCATTCCTTAAGCTTAAGTCTTCACCAAATCCAGGTGTCTGATCTTTCTGCAGTTCTGCTTATCAGACTCCAGGATTCTGATTTCACACTGTTTCAGGCAGCATCCACCTCAACGGAATACTTCGCAAAATATTTCAGGCAAATGTAAACAATCACTCCTAGCAGAACAAAAATGCAAGCAATACAAAAGAATAAATAAATATAGAGAGTACACAGGATACAGGAGCGAGATATGCTACACCCACTAGCCCTACCTCTTGTTTCTGAAGGAATTCTGAAGGAAATTTGTTCACTTCCTTTTGGAAAACGTAAGCGTGTGGCTTTGTGGGCCAAATTATCTGCACACCAGTGCCAAAGTGGGCGACAAACTCTTCCAGGTGCACATTCTCATTGCTTCAATCCTACCTGCTCCGATGTACGTGAGATTCCCCTGCGAACTTAGACAACCCATTAATCCAGCCATTCACTAACCCAAGGCAAAAAGTGTGGCTACCACAGCCGAGGAAGGAGCGTGGCTGGAAGCGGAGGGAGGACGTAGCCATAAGCTCTCATACTCACTCAGTTGTTCAGTTGTTACGGCCTGCTGTCCATAAACCTACTTCATCGAATTTCCTAAGGCAACTCTGTAGAGAGACAATCTGAACGATACTACTGTAGCCTGCTGGTTATTAGAAAAGGATTCCTTTTGTGACTGTTCTTTGGCCCAGATGCAACTGACGGACAGTGAGTGATTTTTCTCTGTCCCACAGGGAAATGAAAGTCCTGAGACAAAGCCCTTTGGGCAAAAAAAAGAAAAACAAATTGTCTTCACTTGGACAAATCCAAGTGCTGGCCATTCTGATGCCAGAAACCCAGAAACTGGGTGCGTATTGAGTCCCCTGCGCTCAGCAGAGGGATGTTCATGCTATGTTACTCAGCTATATGTATTTGTAGATGTCAACAAGGCATCTTCCTGAGGAGTATCATTCATCAAGGTTGAATGTAGAGGGGTTTTCCCCCACCTTCTTCATTACATCAGGTGGTAACTTGCAGGCCTAGTGCAGAGAAGTGACTTGTAAATTTGTTGCCACTCAACAGAAATCAGGGTTGGAGCAGAGGTGGTCCAACGACTTACGACAGCCAAGGTCCAGTCTTAAATAGTAAAGTGCAAGGTATGGGGTGCCAAGGCAAAACTAAGGACCCCAGTACTACAAGATTACACATTAACTGTCCAAAGGGCTTCCAACAGCTACTGCAAATGGCTGGCTTTGGACTACTGTTACAGAGAACTGTAATATCATTAAAAATGCATAGCCCTGGGCAAACCTATATGGAGTGTTATACTAGCTTTTATGAACACATTGAGTACCTGACATCACTTGACAATTAACTTGAAATTTTAAAAAAAAGCCTGTTGTAGACAACTCTTCTAGTTTTTATATCAAGATGTCATTTTTTTCAGTAAAGACAGCAATCAATTTGATATAAAAATCTAAGGCAAAGCAGTGGCAATATTACCACACTGAGATAGAATCATAGAATCAAAGAATGGTTTGGGTTGGAAGGGACCTTAAAGATCATCTGGCTCCAGCCCCCCTGACATGAGCAGGGACATCTTCCACCAGACCAGGCTGCTCAGAGCTCCATCCAACCTGGCCTTGAACACTACCAGGGAGGGGGCAGCCACGATAGTGATGGTGTGAAATACAAATCACCTGTGCTTCACACTTACTGAAAGGAAGAGAAAACATTTCCCGTCTACCTCTGACACTTCTGCAGGACTGAGTTTGCAGAGACCTGCACTGAATGCTGTTTGAGCTGGGAATAGCCTTGTATGCTTCACCAGCGTGCTGTGCCAGAAGATCAGAAAGATGGCCATTCCAGCAATGACTTGCTTAGCTCTCAAACAAGACACTTACTTATTCTCCTAATTACATTTCAGTTTCATTTCATTTTAAATTTTTGGAAGCTAGCACAGATTTCAGATTCCACTGGAGTAGACTGAGAGCTGATTACCGTATCAGAAAACCCAGGTCCTGCATGCTGAAGAATACGCAAGCGCAAGGCAGTACGTTATGAACAAAACAGTATTCCTAAGCAAGAAATCATGATCTTAAATAGAAGAAGGCTTTTACTGACTTCTGTCTTATACTGAAATCAGCAGGAATTTTAACAATCGTGAATTTTGCTGGTATTATCATCATCGACAGTATTCTGTAAAATAGTATGCTTTTTAATGCCTTCTTATATCCAAATGTAGCACGGCATATCTTCTTTCTGGAAAACCTGCAAAGGAGTCCTTGAATATAAAAACAATTACTGCGCTTTCAGTTAGGGACAGCTCAGCAACAAAGTGGATACAGATTTTCCTGGGAGACATAAGAACAGTGGGGAGAGAATGGATCATACTTTTGATATTTCAAAGCGACTAAGCGAGAAGCATGATCCACAGAAGGACAATTAAATAAGTAGGTAGCTACCACACATTTCTGCTTGAACCACAAAGAGAAAAGAGTTAGGTCAGACAAACTGTAAAAAGGTGGCAGCAAGGAACTGTTTAGAAGTTACTCGATGCAGCGGATAAGGTATGGGCTTGAGCTTGAAAGGTTTATCTTCAAACAAAACTTTCGGGTATGTGCAATAAGCATGAGGTTCTAATGTTGAAATCTATTCAAAGGGCGTCTGAAAACATCTGATGTTCATATTTCAGTTGTCAGCAAGGCTCAGAAGCTTTGATCCCGCACTTTTATCTTTACCTGTTCTTCACGGCGTTTCTGAGAGCACTCGTTTTGCTGGTGTACAGTACCCTGCCTCCGCCCTTGCAGCGGGTAGCTGATGCGTGCCCTTGGACTGAACCATTTGCTATTAGTAGCTGAATAGGGTTTGGCGGATTTTTTTTGGCACAAAGCACTGGCTTTTGCATATGTTCATTGGTATGCAGGCTAGCCAAGCCACATACAACCTCCTTCACTCACCCTCCTCCACATATTTTAATCCCCATTTTGGACTGTGTCACAGTTCAGCTAACACAGGTATTACAAATTTGCTTCAGAATCATTAACAAATGCGTGAAGCCAAATTTTCCCTGATGTATCACCAGTGAAACCAACATACAAATAACTGAAATTGTATATAACTAGCCCTGAATTCCCAGTGTTCCTAAATACTTGGGATATTGCTTATTCATTTGTTAATCTACATGTCTAATTAGATTCTCCAGCCCCTATACCCATGGCTTGTTGGGGAATTGCTAGTTATATAGCTAAACACAAAAATCTGCCATCATTTCCATTGTATTTAGAATATTATATTCCACTTTTCACAGTAAGTGATACATCAGAACTAAAACCTGCCTTAGGAATTTTCATTTCAGGCCATTTCCCTTTCCACCTTTCTCCCTTCCCTGACTACAGATAAGGAAACAGATATTTTTCGGTTTTTCAAGTTTTAGAACAATTGGAAAAATTACAGTTAACTGAATGCTTCAGATTCTGGTGGGAAAAAAATCCTTAATATTCTTGCGAGTTCCTTGTTCATTTTACACATGCAGGTTTCTTTCTGTTTGTATTTAAGCAGGAAGACTTTTTTGTGACATCCAACATATTTGTAATGCTGCATCAAATCAAGTGGGGCTTTTTACATAATAGAATAAAAGCTTGTTTCATATTTGAACTATTCTCTAGGCAGAATTTCTTATCATTTTCTCGCCCCAATCAGCAACAGAAATACCACAATGTTATAAAACCATAAAGTGGTAATTCACGGTTTCCAAAGATTAAAAGTCCTTCACTAAATTTTCAAACAATTACTCTTAGCAGACTACCTCTGGCTTGTTCAAGCCCAGAAACTGCAGCTACCACCTCTGTAAGAAGACAATCCAGGACTAATTTTAGCAAGCCTACAGACTTGATGCTAAAATGTTTTTGGATTGTTTACATAAACCTTTCCAAAAACACACTGAAAGGCTCTACAAGCTTTCCTACTCAGCTCTTTCACTAGAGTGCAAATAACTCTGCAGAAATTTCACTTCTACTACAGGAGGCAAGACACGGGGCATTCCGTCCCTGCGAGAAGAATTATGGATGTAGTACCTAATACTTGTGGCACCACGAAGATCAGCTGCAGCAGCAGAAAGCCTGGGGGCTTGTAAAAGTTACTGCTCCGAAGCTGGCAGCCAGGGAAGTCCAAGTCAAGAGAAATAAAACGGGTTTCTCAGTTGCGTAATCTCTCACACGTTAGTACTTCCAGCTTCAGGAAATGTAAACTTGCTGCGTGTATCCACCAAGGGGCTGTGGTGTGGTCTGGTTTGTAAACAACTCCCTTATCTATTTCACATGATATTGTCAAAGAACAAAGGGCCATCATGTGTCTCCTAATGACAAGGCAAAAATCTGCACAGAGCCTAAAATCTTGCCCTCCCTTGAAGAGCAGTCTGGTGTTAGCATCGTGAATAGTTTATTTCTACATTTTTCAAATATCCCTTTTTTATGACAGGAAGTCACACGAAAGGAAAACAACTTCCTAAAAAGAGATGCAGGAGACGTGATTAAAAATTCTGGCAGGAGTCTGATGTTCAAATGAAAAAAAAGAATTAAAAGAAGATTTTGTTGAAAGATAGGTAACTAATCATGTTTGCCACTACAGCAAAAGCAGAGAGCCTTCACCAATAACCACAATGACTCCGCAATCATCACACTAGAAAGCATTCAAGGGTTTAATGGTGTCAAGAAGCTATGGAGACTGTCAAACGAGAGACTGATCCGATCACAAATGATAGACATTTGATTTAACTACTCCACCTACTGGCAAATAATTATGGCTAGCATATAGAGATATGGGTGTTGCTCATATGAAGCTTTATGTACAGAAAAGACTCAGAGGTGTTTTTCTGTTCTTTGAAAAAGTAGCAAACGCTTTCTCATTAGCATCCTTCCTTTCTACACTTTCCATACGGCGTAGTTTGTATTAGCACCATGTCCCATCTAAAACAGCACAGTTCCAAGCACAGTTCTACCTAAAAGGCGTAAAGATTTTTTTCAGTATAGTTCATAAACATCTGGGTTTTATTTGACCTGTATCATGCCCTACTTAACTTTTATTTGTAGTCCATCCCGTTCATTCTTACTTGGATTGCCTGGGAACACGTGAAGTCTTAGGGCAGATTATGCAAGGCTCCACCTTCACACTCTTCATCACAGGCATGCCGGAGCATGTTTAGCCACGACGGCTTTGCAAACTGCAGAACTTCTTTTAATTTCTCTTACTGGTAGCACACAGCAGCAGAGCTCTGAGAGAATCCGTACCAAAGACCTGAGATCTACAAGACACAATCTGAACACGGTAACTGGAAACACAACTGCCTGCCTTTCCTTCAAATCACTTTCTCCTGAGAATTCTCTCGCCGCGAGATGCGACATCATCTCCGGCAATCTCATCTTTCCCACCCTGGCAGAGCATTCATAATTTATCATGCAGTGCTTGCAATCTGACAGTCTTTCTGCTGGGCTTCAATATTTTCACGTAGCACCTACTATAATGCAAATCGATGTACAATGTCACATGAAATTAATAAAATTATCTACTTAATCTTTTCTGCTTTTAACTTCTAAGAGTGCTTCATGATACTGTTTCTTAAGTTTTCTAATATGCATTTAACACAACAAAACAGGCCCTTTCCTTCACCCCTGTGGAGGAGTAAAATTCACAAACTAGACCAAACCTTCTTCCGCAGCCCTGGCTAGCTCCCAGGCCCACGTTGCCTGGGTACAGATGCCACAAAAGACGCTGCTACCCAAACCTCAGCAGCTCCGGAGAAGGTTGGTTAGAGCTAGGGGAGAAGGTTGTGGGAGGAGAGGGGGAGCGAGAGCCAAAGCACCCTAGGCTGCATAGGCCAGCGGTTGCAAAGTAAGCCATAACCAGGCCCAAGATGACTGCTGGAAGCGTGGCACAGCCGATATAACGGGCTTATACTGCTTCTGGGAGCGTCTGAGCCTTTGCAGAAGCGTGGCATCTGAGTATAGACAAGAACAGCACAATTACCTTTCTTCTTCTGTACTGACTCTGGAGACAGGACTGTCAGTCCTGGAGGTGCAGCTTAGAAGACAGAGTCAGACGTTGTAAACACAAAACGCACTTCTACACCCACACACCACCATCTACACCCTTTCTTGTAGATCTGGCCCATGAAATCAAAGTTTAAAAAAAAAAATATTGTTTTGACTAGGAAATCTCTTTCATTGTCCACCTGGAATTGCAATTTTCCCTGCTTCTATTTACCGTGGATAAATACACCCTTGATAAGATCAGCGCAATCTGGAACATACTCATGCTTACATCCAAGAGGGCAGCGGTGATAGGTTAGAGCAAGCAGCACGTGCTCTAACCTGTCATTTATGTGTTTTATTTCACAGCTAACCTGCTCAACATAGAAAGACATTGGTATACAAGATTCAGCCAGTACTAAGGTCAGGAACAGTAGTCTGGCTGATTCGCTAACTCTTTCCTATTTCAGTAAAGCTGACGGCTTTCAAGAGCACCGTTGGACAAAAGGTCACTTCAACACTGATCCACCCACATACTTCTGATAATCTTGTTAATTATTCTTTCGTCGCTGTTTAGAAGTTTACAGTTTAACATCTGTTACGTGATGATTCTGGAGGGCTTGGTAGGCATGTCAAATCTCTACTTTTACTTTACACCTAACAGGAACAAAAGAAAGCCTGCGATATGTTTGGTTGTGATGGTAACTACTGGTGTATTTTGCACAATGAAAGGTTTCACAATAAAAAAAAAAGTCAGGATTATTGTCAGGCCAAAGTTTTTAAAAAAAAACAAAGTAGAAAGGTGCTCTGAAACTCAGCTGGATGTTGCCACAGGAGGAAAAAAGTTTTAAAAAACCTTTTAATTTTGACATTTTTGCTTAGCTTTGAGATGCAGCCAGGGAAGGTGGCGAAGCTCCCCCTTGTCCCCCCCTCGCAGCGTGCGCAGCAGCGAGCCGTACGCATACGGGGAAGCCTCAGCCCCGCGCCCGGCTCTGCTTTGAGCACTGTGCTCACGTGCCAAGTTCAACATTTACACAAAACACCGATTTGCTCGTTTAGCAAAAACTATTCAACAGGATAAGAAAAAGCAGGTTGATCCTCAGTGAAGATTTAAATAGCTGCGTATGTTCTCACTGTTTACTCTTCTGGAGAAGATTTTCACACTGGATTATAGGCAGCCCAGGCTCTGAACTCAGGAGCCTATGTCACGATTTCACAGAGGATCTCTGAACTTTTTGTGCTTAAACAACTAAGACAGAAATCTAGACCACAGTCCAGGTGTTCCCCACTGCTGTAAGACTACAAGTGAAAGCCTGAAATCAGCAGCAAGTCTTTTAACATGAGCGGGACAGGGATTTCACCGAGTTTCGCTGAATTGTGCCTACTATCTGCAGGCTCAGGGATGCCCTCAGTGAAGACCGCAGGGTTGTAGTTACTCACTTCAAAAAGAATATACTCAGATCCTCCAAGTTAGGTACAGAGGAGAAAGACATCAAAGTCATTTTGGCACTTAAAAAAATACTATCTGTTCTTTTCATACACGTGTACATGATAGACAACTTCTCCCTCTAACTTAAAAAAACAAAACAACCAAAAAGCCCATAAACCACTACACCTCTCTGGTAATACATCAATTTTTAAGTGATATTACAAAAATTGCTCAAAGCATTGGCATTGTTTAATGAATCAGATGACAATTCATGGGTCTACATTTTTCCTCTACATGTTCAAGCAAAAAAATCTCTAAATCCTGACATCAAAGCCAGATTTGAACGTAGGTGCATTTGAATGAAGAATCCACGCTGCCCAGCCAGTTTCCTCTGTGAGATACCAGCAGATATCTGTGGTCTCTGAGTCTGGAAACAATCAATTCTTTCTGCAACTCTCCCTTTGAAATTTTGTAATTTCAGGCCAACCCTTCGTTCAGGTTCAACACCTTTTCAGTAGTCTTCCCTTCCTGTGGTGCCTCGGAAAACAATACTGTTTAAAGCTACGTCATTTCATTTCACCAGATGCCTCCGAACAGTGGAACTAATTGTCGATAAATATCGTTGTTAATTAATTGGTAGAGGTAGGGGAAGAGTAGAGGAAGAAGGGTCTTGCTGAGATTTCTATCAGACTCAGGAGTACATCTCCTTTTCAACCTTTATTTGTTTTGTCAATATATCAGTGTCTAAAATGTGCAAGTCTATAGCTTCCAGCTAGGGAAAAAAACGTTGTGGGCCAATATTTCAATACAGCACCTTTAGGATTTTCTAAAATGTTCATCAGGAAAACCTTATGGATTCCTGACAATCCTCTGCACTTGTGCATTATCCATTTCTAACTGGCTAGTTGAACAGCACACAGCTTTAGCTCCAAGAAAGGACCTTTACAAAAGTCAACACAAGTTAAATACAAACTGTGCCATCCACACTGTGCATACCTCTTTCATGATTATAAAAGGAATTACTATTAACACGCAATTGTCAGCTATTAACCTAACTATATTCCAAGAAGAATACCATATTTGGAAGAATGAAATTAATCTTCTTAAATGACTCCACTGAACACTGGATTGGTCTTTTCCCATAGTACAGCTGGAGCAACACTCTATCCTTCATACCTTTTGGCCAGGCTGCCTTTAAGTCAGGCCCGGGTTCCTACCCGAGTAGGTCGAAATGTGACAAACACAGGAACAAAGACTGCAAGAAGCGTGAAGGAAGCAGGTCTGTGGCACTCCTAGAGCACTAACTGCAGTTACATCATTCATTATGCATCTTATTAGTAACAATTTAATTTTGAAAAGCATTTTAAAAAGTGTTTGTTCCCCTCTGTTATTGCCATGGGCACGGTAGAAGAAATGCCAGAGGTGTACAGCAGTCTGGTGTATCATCTATCTGACTGTTACTCTCACGCTCAGAGGCTGACAACCCTCTGAAGTCCCAATTTCACTGAGAGCCAAGAAAAAAAGCAGAATTCTAAAGGAAACAAAATTATTCCAAAGTGTATAAAACGCTCAACATCTTACGTATGTTTGGTGCCTTTTTTTTTTTCTTCCCAACCTTGCAAGCGCGGAGGTGTGCACGGAGCTCTACAGGAGGTGCTGTGAGTTTCAACTAGTGCAAAACTGCTTCTGGAGGCCACAAAGAACTGCTTCAGCTAGCTGTTCTGCCCTCTCACGTCAGAGAAGATACAGATTTCACCCAGTAGTTTCTACATCATGATCAAACAAAACTGAACAGCATTTCCTTCAGAAAGACTGGTAAGCTTTAAAGAATTCAGTAACATGTGCTAAAGGAAAACAAAAACAAACCAACCCCCAGAATCAAAACAGAGCTGTGAAGGATCTCAGGACATGTCGCAGCGTTTACTTTTACCTGAGCAGCTCTGGGCTCACGGTTATCTACCTGGATCTTAAATTCCCTGCGGGACGGTATTTCCACAATCTCAGTTCCTTACTTCAGAGGACACGTAGAGGGGCTCTGAACAAACAGCTGACCACGACCTGTATCAATGGCATCCAAACTCCTTCCTTTGGTACAGAGCTAAAAAGAACATGTCCTTAACTTGAAACGTTAAGGGCTTGGGAGTGAAGTCTTTTGGTTTCAATTATTCAGACATCTTTAAAATACCTAACTGATCACATTCCTTATGAAAGGAGAGACTGAACAGAACTGCGTAATTTTTTCCTCCATTTTGCACAAAACTCTGGTAAGTTATTTATTGTTGCAACTTAAAATTAGCTATCATCTAAAGGTTAGAAAGTGTCTGGACAAAGAGTTCTGGATTTCTTGTAAGGCAGTTCAAAGCCATCAGGATCTGAAATATCATTCCACACTGAATTCCTGAAATGATTCCACGATACTGAAAATACACTCTACAAGAAAACCTATTTCCAAACAAAGCCGTCATCCTGTACTGTGGATTATTCAAATTTATCCCGATATGCTTCATGATATTTTACACATATTTTAATCCCAGAAAGTAGGTAACACTTGGTGCAGAGAAAGCAGAGCTAGAATTCAGAAGGCCTGGGTTGGAGTCCTTGTGCCACTGCTGGCCCGCGGAAGGATCTCGGGTACGCCTCCTGACCATGTCTTGTTTCCCTGTTGGCGACAGTGATGCTTCGGAAAGCAGAGCTTTCCAAACAGAAAAGAAAAAAGAAAAAAAAGGCAGTTGTTTTGCCTTGAATACGGAATTTTTTCTTCCTGCCACTCAATCAGACTCTAAACACACCTCCCCCTTCTCCCGGAGAATGGATTTCTCTATGAATCGCATCACTCGGGCACCGAGATTCTTCCTTTTTCACTTCGCTGCGGCACCAGCCAAGGAGGAATGTTACAGCTTTCAAAGGGAATGTTTGTGTTTTAAGCTCAGCTGTATGCTACAGTCTTTTTGGGTCAGATCACTTGGAACATGGAGGGGGTGAGGAGGGAGGAACAACAAACACTTTTTAACTGTCAGTTGGAACTGAAAGGAACGGCATGAAAAGAGGCAGCTTAGCTATTGGTTTTGAAGTGACGGCATTTGTCTGCGAGTGCACAGCCTACAAAAGGNGACAGGTTCTAAAATAATGGTACCGTAGCAGGCAGCGGAATGTAAAACATATGTCACGCTTTTCCCTGCTCGCAGTAAGGTTTAAAATATTTATAACGCTGCACCTTTCCCTGAAAGCTTTCTGCAGCTTTCCCGGGTTCACGGGTAGGTGAATTATCTCCCGAGAACTGCACTGCGATGCTGAGGCAGATTCGTTCCTCTGCACGCAGAGAGGGGAACAAATTTTAGGGTGTAAAGGCATGGCTCCGCAGCAGCCCCAAGCAGCTATGCGTTCACCCTGATGCAGCGTTTACTTCCACACGGGCATTTTTTTTGAAACTACCATTTCATTTACAACACCAGCTCAGGAACCGATATGATTACTTCCTTACAGGAGAACACCACAAATTTCTCAGGAAAGTGTGATCTAGGGCTTTGAATTAGGTAAAAAAAAACAAACCAACTACCACACAAGTGCACGTTTGTGTGTGTCCGTGCTGGCATAGGAAGGGCAAACACAAAAAGAGTTATATGATGTGCTTTGTTTTGCTGCTTCTTTAATATTGTTTAGTATGTTTGATTAGCATTGGAGAGGAAATTAGTTTTTGAGAGTAAAATCAAAAGGGACGTCATCTATTTTTCATCTAGAGGGTCTTACGAACCATCTGCTCGCAGGAGATTTGAACTGTGAGCTAACAGGTCTCCCTAACCCCAAGCTGCAAGGAACTAAAGGGTGGGCCTCTGTTCACCATGCATAGAAAGAGGTGCAGATTTCTGAGTGAACAAGTCATTCAGCAGCTAATACGATAGAATTTTGGTATCAAAAAACCCCAGGAAGTCAGTGGAACAGAGGCAGGCAGAGCTTCATAGGAATACAGGAAAAAGTTACTTTTGAAACCAAATGAAGCAAACCTAGTTAAAAACCTACGTCCTGCTAAAGACCTCTCTGAAACCAGCAGGTTTCAGGCCTTAAACTTTCAGGAAGAGACTCTCAAAGGCATGATCCCAGCAGCTCTTAAGGTCTCAAGAGACCTTGTTCCACCTGGACACAGAAGGTCCCAGTCCCTGAAGGCTCAGTCTCATTCCTCAGGTTCTCCGCAGCAGGCACAAGCCCAGCTGGCTGCCCAGACAGTCACAGAGTCCATCAGGCGCCAGCCCAGCACCCAGGGACATCTCTTCCACGACCAGCTTTCACTGCTCTCTCTACCTGCTGGAATTGCCTAAAAAGGCCAACTCGCTGCAAGGGGATGTCCTACAAGACTGAGTCTCTCTGGAGTACCGCCTAAAAAACAAAAGATTTTAAAACTTTGGTTTGACTGGTGTTTTTTAATACTTATGACATATTTGGGTCATTTTTCTCAGCTGTTTTTCTTTGTAAATACACAAGCCCCTGCACATGTGTTTTTAATAAGAACTGAGATGCTCACATATTTACCTTATAGTAAACTGCTACTTATTTCATCTAAATAAAAAGCAAACCAGGAACACCACATAAGGCTCACAATAAAAATCACGTAAAGTCTCGACAATATTAGCAGAGTTGCAAAGAAGTTTTATTGTTTTAGAAATGTTTTAATTTTCTGTTATACTGCTAGAATGACTAGAGAAGAATTTTCCTTTGTTAAATGCTATAAACTAGCCAGCCAAGATCAAAATACTCTAGTCCCTTCTCTGTGGTTTCCAGTTATTTTTTAATGCCTAAACTCAACGGGAAGCTCTAAACACAACTTAGCACTGCTGCTTTGTGTTAAAATTACCGACCGTGCCTGGAGTACCGCTGCGAATCCGGTGCTAAGAATACGACATCAAATCAAGACTTCCCAAAACCTAGCACACCAACATCTTTGGAATCCAATGCTATTTTGCCTACCGCCCGTTGTCTAAAATAGATGAGGAACGACGAGACAGAAAGCAGCGCCGAAACAGCCCAACACCTTCTGCCATGCCGGTGCGTGACTCGGCACCGAGCGGTAGCTGCCACCGTGCAGCAATAGCCAGCGAAGCTGAAGATTTCGCTGTTCTTGGCTGTGCAGACAGCGCCCGGAGAGCCAGTACCCTCACGGCAAAGTAGCACGCAGCTTTCTGCCTGTGGCAGTGCTACTGAAAAGCTAAGTTTAAAAAGTCCTGAATTAGTTTATCACAAAACCAAGAAATTCTGTGATCCGATGCTCCTACTTACGCTATCTGATATAAACACGACTGAGCTGGAAACTGCATTTTCACTCCGGACACAACTTTGGTTGTGTGTTTGAAATCAGAATAATAAAACTTCGTGGAATCTTCATATGAAGATTGTTTAAAAAATGAGAATATACCACTATATTCTGTACAGTTTTGATTCATTTTTGTCTGACTCATTAAATACACAGCCCTATCTAATCACAAAATCTAATAATATATACATTAACATACATTATTTTATTAGATAATTCTAAATAACTTTTTCCCCCCATTCAGAAGAAAGTAGTCACTGTTCATAGCTTGAGCTAGATATTAAAGTTTCAATAAAATTACTACTTTTGTACAAATGTGTTCAAACTAAGTGCATGTTAATGTGTCAGCCAAACTTCAGCCTCACATTTTCGGTTTTAAAACACAGTATTAATTATAGATAAGGAATCATAGACCCATAGTTTGGGTTGGAAGGGACCTTTAGAGGCCATCTAATCCAACCCCCCTGCAGTGAGCAGGGACACCTTCAACTCAATCAGGTTGCTCAGAGCCCCATCCAACCTGGCCTTGAATGTTTCCAGGGAAGGGGCATTGACCACCTCTCTGCGCAACCTGTGCCAGTCCCTCACCGCCCTCATAGCAAAGAATTTCTTCCTTGTATCCAGTCTAAATCTACCCTCCCCCTTGTCCTATCCCTCCATGCCCTTGTCAGGAGTCCCTCTCCAGCTCTCTCGCAGGCCCCTCCAGGCACTGGCAGCTGCTCTAAGGTCTCCCTGCAGCCTTCTCTTCCCCAGGCTGAGCAGCCCCAGCTCTCCCAGCCTTTCCTCCCAGCAGAGGGGTTCCAGCC
>Ga0065711_1032827_pt1 | contig 26614 bp, 13 predicted proteins | sample Hoacrofraction12_FD_59098 | JGI IMG/M metagenome (GOLD analysis project Ga0065711, IMG submission 59098) | Hoatzin crop microbial communities from Cojedes, Venezuela - Epithelial fraction 12 v2 (version 2) | ecosystem: Host-associated > Birds > Digestive system > Esophagus > Crop | place... | reverse complement strand
CCGAATTGACGGTCAGCTGCTGTTGTAAATAATTGATCATCAGAACGATTTAAAAAATTAAGTACATATAATGCTTTGTCTAACTGTTCCTGTGGGGTAACACTGCCCATAGGATTCCCCCTTTTTTGTTTATTTAACACAGCTTTCAGGGTCCCGTGGACACTTTCGACAATGGCTTGTGCAGTAGAAGAATGTGGTATACCTGTAACATGTTGTATACTCCAGTCCTGTAGGAAAACTGTGGGGAATTTAATTACTTTTCACCTGGAACAGGAGTTGCATTGTATCATCAGTATGAGCCTGGAAATTATCATAACCCTTACTTGTCCAGGGACAGAAAGTGCCTTAGGTCTTAAGTGTGATGATCAAGCAGAAGTAAAGGCTGATGTGTTGATTAGAAAGCCAGAAGGAGCTGCAAGGATCATCTAGTGCTGTAGGTTATAATCTTGTATAGCTTAACTGAATCAGTTTTCATTTGCACTCTAGCAGTGCCTCCCCCACTCTGAATCTTGCTCTGTCCTCAGTGGTTCCTGTGGACTGCCATCCATCTTGGTTATCAAACTTCTAGTTTAAAATACTGTAAAATCTCCTCTAGCAGACTAGCTCTGATCATCTTGCTGTAACTTTGCAAGACCACATAAAAAGCAGCCCTCTTGCCACAGCTGCGAAGACAAGCAGCTCCCATGCAAAACCCCCTTGGAAGTCTGTGTTGCTGTCAGCAGGCGCAAGGTGGCTTGCAGTCACTGAGCCAGGACTGGATTGATAAGTAGACCAAGCAGTGACGGACCTTAGAAGGCCTGTGAGATGCTGGGGCCTTTCTGCCATGCAAGCTGCATCTCGGTAGCCTTAATTTTGAGAGGAGGAGTTGCTTTACTGACTTGCTCAAAGGCAGGGCATGGGCTCCAGATGGTTGAGGCTGCTTCATGAGATGCATACAAACTCACGGAAGGGGGAGTGGCTGGCAGAAGGGAACAGGATCAGAGGAACAGAACAGTCTCCTCAGCTGCTTGTTGCCAGACGTGACTGCAATGTCAAAATAGGCTATTTCAATGTAAATGAACTGCGACCAAATTTTCAAAGATATTTGTGTGCCTAAAAGTCACTTATGAATATTATATAAAAGGCTTTGATTTCTACGTGAGTTAGGTACCTAGACATTTTTAAAACAGATTTCCGCTTCCCTTGCCATGAACTGCGAAGTTTTGGGAGCTAGTACTTCTAGAGCTGGGCGCAGGACCAACAGGTGGTGGGGCTGAGTGAGCCTTTTGGTCTGAAGACTGACACGAGAAGAGGCTATTTGCGCTCTGAATAAAGGCTGACATCGAAATGATTGATAACCAGGGGAAAAAAGAGTAAGAAATAATCTTAGGCAGCAGGCTGTGAGTGTTGCTCAGATCAATATTACGTTCCTTACCTGACAATTCTCATAAAGGTTCCCTGCTCCCCCCCCTGCAGTAAGTGTTGATGGTGATTGCCTTTGACAACCCTTGAAGCAGCACAAAAAGAAGAAAAGCAAAATCTGTTTCTGCTTTTCTGTCATGGAGCTTCTAAAGAGCCTTCCTGTATCCACTTTGACACTTCTATACCTGTGCTTTAAAATCCAGATTGATTTGTTTCTCTTAACATGGAGGAAACTTGATTCTATCTTGTGAATGGATTTTCCCATCAAAATTAAGGCTTGGAGGTGTTTGCCGTGACCTAGGTCATGCTGACCTTAACTAAAGACCAAATCACCATGTCTCAGGTAACATCGCACACTGTTTTGATAATCCCCTGCTGCAGTAGTTCCTCAAAAAAATAGCAACTGAGCATGGCATAGGCAAGCTAAAAGACATACAATTCATTTGTTTCCAAAACATCTTTAGTCAAATGTGATTTAAATTTCCTCAGTGACGAAAACATTTCCCATGATATGATAGAAGTTCCTGTAACTAACTACCATAAACAGTCTAGATGGGAGAGAAAACTGGAGTATTTAATTTGTTTGTTTGTTTAACGGCAATAACAGGCACATCTCATCTAAAATGCAGCACATGAAACTTAGTCATTTGCCACCTACTCTCCCTTTCGTGTTTTTTTTCCCCTGCATCACATGTTATTTTGCGCAGCCTGTAATTTCTTCCTTTCTGGGGGACCGGCTCTGGCATGGGGTCCAGGCAGAGTGCCTGGGGCTCATGGGCAGAGATGGCGCAGCTCCCTGTGCTGCTGTAGCAGGGGAGAGGGCACTGTCCTTGTTAGGCGCCAGCTCCTCCAGCTCCCTCACGCTGCGAGCTGGCAGGCACCTCAACACCCTGGCACGTGGTGCAGAGCACGGTGGTTGACAGCTCTGTAGTTTGTTCATTTTATTCTGCTTTTCCTGTTGTGGATGTAAGGTCGTAAATTTTCTTTGAAAAATAAGGGCCTGTGGAGAAAAGAGGTTTGATAGGGGGTAAGGTACAATATTTTTGGTATTTTGAATATCAAGCTATTAAGTTGATAATATCAAATGTGGAGAGCATAAAAATGATTTGTGTGCAACAAAGTATTACTTTTGGGAGATGTTTAGAATCCGGGATTCATCTTGCAGCTACGTCTGTAACTGTAAGGCATTTTCTTAAACATGTCCATAATGGTCTTGGTGTTTTTTTGACCACTTCGCTCAGCGTCATGTTTCAATACGAGCACTGTCTCTAAGGCAGTTGATTTACTTTCAATATTTCTCCCAAGCATGAGTAATATAGAAGCTAATATAATGAATCAAATAATTTCTGTATTTTAAATGTTCCTTCATTTTCTTCTACTGAGAGATAATTTCTCAACAGTTCTAACAAAGCTTTTCACTCTATTTGTTCTATATATTTAATTGCTCTAATGTTTGTATTCACTTTGTACTTCAGTCCTTAATTATCTATGTGATATTAGTGCCTGGTTGTGGTAAGAGACTAATCTTTTCTTTCATCCATAATAGAAATTTTCAATGGACTTCTAGCTACTCTGCTATTGTTTGTTTATTTTTAGATGTGCTTTTAACCATATGAAAATATAATGTGTTGGATTGGGAGATGGATTTTTTAATTTTGTTTTGAAATTTTTGTTTTAATTGACTGCTGGTGGTTGTTTGGATTTATCCATTGAGCATTTTCTGTAAGTGTGTTGCTTGTGATGAACTCTGTATTGAATATTAAATTAGTGTTGAAAGACTGGTAGAAGATAATTTAAATATCAGATTAATATTGCCTACAATATAAAATAGCAAGCAAGCATACAAAGAATTTATGAAAGAATAGACTGCTGAATAAAAGTTCATTAAACCCAGCAGTCTTTGTTGAGAAGCTTTTAGAACTGATCTTGACTTGCTTTTAATGCATAGTCATTAAATGTATTAATGAACTGTTCTAACTCTGTTTTTATTTCTTACTGGTTTCATTCTTGCTAAGCTCTTTGTCTGGTTCTTCTTTTATTATTGAGGCATTTGTTTTAAAAAAAAATCTCACTGTAAGCTCCATTTGTTTAATGATTTATTGAACATTTATAGCAGTTGTTCACTAGTAAGAAATGTTGAAAAACTGCTAGCAAATCTTACAGTACTTTAAAAACATGGAGGAACTTACTATGTCTTTTTCAGCTAGGTATGAATACTGATTTTTAACATCTGAATAGACCAATATTTGGCCCCTTCTCTTCTGATCTTTAATAGGTGTGTGCCCTTCACAAACACCTGATAGTGTTATTTACCTGCCTATAATCTGCAGCTAAAACTGCTCTTGAAACCGAAAAGAATTCTGGAGATGAACACTTTAAAGATTATGAGCTTTCAGGTATTACAGTAAAAATAAGACAAAAGTAACCTTGTAGTTTTTGTAGCATTTTATATTACTCTATAAAATCCTTTTGAGCTTTGAATATGGGAAACTCCAAGGAAAAAGCATTGAACTTTGTAGCATTTGAGTTTGGTACTTGTATTGTGTCAGATTGCTGCTTTTGGTGGGTAAGAGGAGTGAAAATACAGTGGCCAGTTTTGAATTTCTCTCATTGCTCAGCAGAGTTTTGCTGTCCAGCAACGAGAGAGCAGCGTGTGGCACAAATCTGAAAGAGTCATATGCCCAGCTGTACTTCTGTAGACATCAGGTGATACATTGGATCTGTACGTTTTCACTCTCCTGCTGTGGTGCATTATTACATCCTCACTGTTCCTGCACTTACATGTGTGTGTGAGGCTACACCTTTAGTTCTTTGGTCTAATGTGCTGCAGGGGGGCAGCTGGGTGAGGTACCCTGCGTGCTCGCTGTGGAACAGCTTGCTCCAGCTGAAGAGCAGCCTGTTCGCCAACAACACTGGTTGGGAGAAGCTAAGGATGAAGAAAACTAGCATTACTAAGCCTGAGCAAAGGTCTGTCTAGCTATCCTGTCACCAGCACAGCAGTGGAATGGCTAGAGAGATATAAATACAGAACAACAATGTAAGAATATCGTAATCGTTTCTAAGCCTACTCCTCCAGCTCCCAACAGTTCCTAGGTGAGAGGTAGTATCTTTGTATTTAATAAAAGTTCATCAATTATTCTTCAATAAGTTTTCTGATTGACTTAAGGTTAGTATAAAATTAAGCTTCCTCAGCATCACATGCCAACGAACTGCACAGTTACTCTGACCTATATGCCTGTTGCATTGATGTCCTCTAGATCTTTTACTATGAGATCAGTGAACAGTCAATCCCTGTGCACTCTGTGCTCTGTCTATCCAGGAGCGTGCTGTTCTTGATCATGTTCCCACAATACTGTCATTTTTCCAAGCTGAAAAGTATTCCTTACAGCTCTTCACACCTCTTTTTTTTCTTATTCTATTATTTCTTTTGAGAGGGATAGACCACTAACGTGTAATACTCAATGTATGTCACGCTATGCTTTTACACTGTGGCTTATTTGGTTGACTGCTACCAGCTACACAAAGCACTTCTAAGCCTGAGTAGTTTCCAATATAACAGTGATGGGATTCAGGCTAAACTATATACTCATGGTCTTGGAGTAACTGTTCTGTGAGAGAGTGTTTTTGTGCACCTCACACTACGTTACCTGAAAGCAAAAGTGGCTACAGTTATGTCCCAGAGAGGATAACAGCATCCCAGCATGTTCTCTGCGACATCCCAAAGGACATCTGAGAGGAGAATTAAGGGGAGGGGAGTGGCAATAGGACTGATAATTGCCTACACCAGAGCGTGTGATATAGTTTGGAAGGGTTGGTAGGACACTTAACGTTGTAGCGTGCTGGCAATGATAAAATGACCACTGCTTTACAGTTAAGTTTTGTGTCCCTTGTCAAAGAAGTATATTTTCTAAGGCTTTAAAATTTGGGTTTTGGTCTTGGAGTTTTGTGGTTAGCCATTTGCCATACAGATCCACCTTTAAAGGTAATTTGTAACACATCAGTTTCTCTCAGCTATCAGTCATGCTGATTAGTTTCAGGCTGTGTGACTAATTTGTAGTTTCTGTATTTTAGTATATGGCAGCACAGCTCATTGTTTGCTAAGATGATGTTTTGTTTAAGCCAACAAACTAATGTTTTACTTAAACTAGCAAAATAATGCTTTTTAAGCAGCATGTGTTTTGATTAAAGTGAAACAACTGTTATTCATTAGAGTACTTTATATGTGATTTGCTTCTTTGGTTTTCAGGGTTTCTTCACAGCAGTATTAACTATTCGATCATTAAAAAATAATTAGGGTTTGATAGGTATATTATTTTTCAGTAGTTTTAGAATTTTACCTTTTCTGACTTTAAATGGGTTATTTGTTTTCCCAAACTAAATGTAGGATTTATAATGTCTAAATATATTTTTATATATAGTACCATCACTGCTATTGATTGCGAACATAAAATAAGTTACTGCAGTTACATGGAAATTAGTCAAAGATTTGAGGGCTGTATTAGTCATGTAACTTTAAAAAAAATTTTTTTTCAACATATTTTGTAGTTTAGCCTTCCTAGGGAAACAAATTTGAAGGTACAAAAATCAGCTCTCCTAGTAGTTAGCACTGATGTTAGTCAAAACTCCAATGTGCTGAAGTTCCCAATCTTATATCATCTGTGCAGTTTAGAAGATGAACCTATACTTCGTAGTACTTCATATGACAGTTTATATATTTTTGGATTTTAACCAACATATGGGTATGTAATAAAAACTGTATTTTGCTGAAGTATGCTGAAGCTCATATTTACTCTTATATTTTAGTGCAGAAAAATAAATTATTGTACAAGTTGATGCACAGGTATAACATGTTATTCATCAAAGCATATATGCAAGCAATGACTGAAGCCTCAGTTTGGGGACATTGATGAATTCTAGAAACGATGATATAGAGGCAACTCTTAAGCATTAATCCTTCTGAAATGCTTCTGGTGTATAATTACAGCAACGGGAATTTATGTTTTTAAAAACTATTAATGCTTCAATGCACTTTTATTCAGTAAATAAAAGATATTTGCATGGAATGTGGATTGGCCAGAATATTCCTGCTGCTGTATCTATGCGGTAAAAGGTGGATAGATACTGTTCACATTTTGCCCTACCTGACTTAGTATGCTAATTTAATGTGTAGCAAATAGAAATATATCTCACTAATTCATTCTCCCCCATCACTGTTTTTTTGTGAAGCACTGATTTTGTTTTCAATAGTGAATCCAGTGAAATTATTTGAAAATCTTGAAGGCAGTGGACAGAAATTCTTAGGTGAATCCTCTTCTTTTAATGAAAATGGAGTGAATTGAATTGCATTTCTTTTCAGAGTAACAAGTGAAGTGGGACTCTGTAGCAGTGCTTGTACAATTAGTGTGCACTGCCTTAGTGTGTTTTCTGCAAACATTTTTCAGTTATTTGGCAGGCAGTAAGTATGTTCAGTACAGTGCTAACTATAGAAACTTCTATATACGTTTGTAACTGCAGTGGGGATACATCTGCCCTCAGCCACAGAGGCAATGATGGCAGCTCCACAAAACACCAAAAAAAAAAAAAAAAAGGCATACAACTTTTTTCTTTGTCAGCCTATGAAATAGTTTTGATGAAGATGATTTCAGAGCAGGAGCAGAACAAGAGTAACAAATATTTATTTTCCGTCAAGCGTAAATTTCTTTTCTATTTGGTAATACTTTGCTTTACGTGTGGGTCTGCATTTGCCTTGCTCAAGATGGTTGCCTCACACACAGCTTGTGTCTCTGGTAGCACTGATTCAGGATTCCAGGACTGATTCAGCCTCAAACTTTTTTTCAGCGCTGCTCAGCTCGCTGTCTCTAACAGCCATTATTCTTGGTGCTGCTTGCTTTTACTTAAGAGTGCCTTGTAAAGGACCACTTTGCAGCAATTCAGCTTTTGTGTTGTCTCCATGCACACTGTCTACATGATCTGCACAGTGCAAACTCAGATCTTTCTTGTACTACGGAAGTGGACAAGTGGAGATGGAGGAAGATGAAGATATCTGTAGGAAGACAGAAGAAACTCACAATTTTGAATGTATACACAAAAACAAACCAAAGAAACCCCAGAGCAACCAACTAAAAAGTCTAAACAAAGTGACTGAGTTATGGAGTTCTAACAAAACCCAAAGGAGGAATTTTTAAACCTTGATGAGAGGAAGCAAAATTCCTGACTCACTGCTATCCTTTTATTGCACTTTAAGCCATTACTCATTTTGTCCCCCTTCTGGCATTTCAAGCAATAAACTGTTGGGGTGTCTGCTGTTGTGTGACCCTTACATGAGGCTCTCCTCATACTGGCTTGGGGCCAGCATTTAAAGAGCTCTCTTGTGAGCTGCTGGCCATATTCTTTCTCATGCTTTTGCTTCAAGAAGTCCTGACGGCAGGGGTCAAACATGTCTTTGTGCTCTTGCACAAGCCAGACCTACTGGTGTTACCCATCTAATTGGCCATTCAGATATTATCGCTGGAGTTTACCTAGTAAATCCTGCCTGGTCATTTTGAAGTCTTCTGTTACAGTGTCCATAGCTATTTGCCATGCAGCCTGTTGTTTGGAGTCTCAACACAGTCTTGAAATATCTTCATCAAATTTGTGTGTGGAATAAAAGGGAAAAAAGCATGTCAATTTTTGTTAGGATCTGGCAACACGTGATGCACTGAATTAGCCACTGTACTAACTTCCTATGACATCACTACATAAATACAAAGTTGTTCTACTTTGTGCTTGGATATCTGAGCTGCATTTTTTCCCAGGCTGTCTCAGAGAGCTGCTTGGAGAGAAGTTCTGTGCATAGTAATAAATGCATGCTGAAATGAGTTTGGGAGAGATGGAAGAGCTGAGGTTAGCCTGTGTTGTTCTTCAGCATCCTACAGCTTGTAGAAAGGTCTAACAAGCATATTCAATGGGAGCAGGGAAGCAAAGAAGTTAGTTTGTGTGCTCTTTTAGAGCTGCTTACTAGCTGTGATTTTGTAGCTTTCTCAAAGAGGAAAGTAGATTGAAAACCTTTTTCTGCACAAGGTGGTGAATAATGAGGTAGCAGAGTTTGCTGATCAGACTGGGATATTCAAAGTAGAGACAACAAGTGCCTATTGTAGAAAGCTGAGAAACACTTAAATGAATATGTTCAACTGGTGAGTAAAATAGAGCAGGGACTGTTTTCCAGCCCCAGTGGTGAGCATGGCTAGTGTCCATACACTTAAATTCATTGGAAGTAAATGTTAAGTTAGGAAGAACAGGGAAGGAAAAGTTAACTTAATATGTATGTGGATTTACAGATTTGGGAAACTGTGTTTAGAAGATTGACTTACATAACTGAAAAGCAAACTAAACCTGCCATTGTATTTGGTACTGAGAACTCCTTCCCTGAGACAGCACATTACTTCGCAGCACGTGGATGCTCCAGCACCCTTCTCTGATTGAGAAGGGATGGTGTGTGAGAGGTACTGCTCCAGGACCTTTTTAGTGTAGTACTTCTTTATATCTTCATGAGGTATTGTCAAATCTTTCTAATAGCATGCAGTACTGTTAAAAAGTAGGTTGCAGGGCGAAACTTACTTTACTGTAAAAGATAGCTTGTATTAGCAACTGAAAATGGTGGTTTTTAAGTAGGCATTTTCTTTTTGTACAAGATTATTTTTCTGCTGGAGAACAAAAACTGTAGGCATTCCATATAGTAAAAAACTCAAATGTCAAATGCACTTTCTATGTTGTTCATATTGCTGCTTACGAGCACCTATGATGTTATTTTTCTATTAGCTTAGAGCATGCTAAGTTCAAAACAGGCAAAAAATAGGCAGGAGGTGAAAAATAATAGAGAAGGGAAATGGTTTCTTAATTTTTTGTTGCTACATGTACATCAGATTTTGTAAAAATAGATTGTATTTTCATGTGACTATTTCTACTTTATCAATAGCATTCTGATACTATGTCAGTGAAATCTGAGAATGAAATCAGAAATTAATAATACAATAACAATATGACTGCAGTCATCTGGAGATTGGAATATTCTTTCCTTCATATTACTGGTAACTTCTTTGTTTATAAGACCTATCAGTTTTTGCAAAGCATCATGATATATTTCAGAATAACAGACTCACAGGTTGTCTTTTCTAAAATATGTAGAAATGTGGTATATAAACTGTAAATCAATATGTAAGAAATGTGTTAAATGCAAAATCTGCTAATGAAGCAGAGCTGTAGGTAATAAAAGATAAGGTTACCATTGAAATGGCATTATTGCCAGTTTAGCGGACTTGTGTTTGTCTTCATGTTCACAATGTTAAACCCCTTTGATTATTAAATCACATTCTTTGGAAGAGAAGACTTTGTTGTGTTCACTGCCAGAATTTAGTTTTCCCTCTGTGCATTTGCAGCCTAAAACGTGGTTCTTGTATGGTGCACAGAGTTTGTAGGTTCATCCCTAAAGCAAACCTCTAGAACCCAGGAAAGAGTAAATTAAAATATGAGCAATAAAGATATTTCAAAACCTGTCAGAAAATGATAATATAGAAATTATTTTTTCTTTAAATATTATATAATAATAAACAGTTTTAAATTGTAATTCATTTAAAATAATATTTGCTTTAGATACAAAGTAGTCTAACTATAAAAAAGCTTATGGAGCTATCTCAATTCACCTTGTGTCTTGTGCTTGTTGTACTTGCAATTTTTATGCTGCAAATGTAGTTATGCTAATTAGTGGTGACCTGGCATGATTTACCAGCAATTTTAGAATCTATTTGCTCCACTGAAATTAATCAACCAAAGTGAAAACATTTCATCTGTGGAAAACTTGTTTTAAAGTGTTGCAAAATGCCTTGGTATGCAGTTGTACAGATCAGATAGGAGTTTGAAGAACATATACTTTAAAGTATACCGTTTATATTAGATACCATCTAGAGCCATGGCAGTGAACCAAACCAATCTCCTCTTTCTTGCATGCCCAATCCTTCTTTCAGCAGCTGAGTAAGAAAAGGACTTCCAGAGAGTCCGTAAGGCCATTTGACATCCAGGTTATAAAAATATTCGGGGAGCACAAGGCTGTCACAAAGAAACAATTTCTTCATCCCTGTTAAGTGAAGAAGAAACTGAAGAAATTGCCACATTAAAATCTTTCTCAGAGGGATAAGGGAAGGAGTGCATGTGTAGTTTGTTCTTAAATAGACCTGGGTTCTTGAAGACTATAAGGTAGCAAATGTGAAAATAAACTTTAAAAGAGGCTCCTAGAAAGGGTCAGGGAAACTGTAGATCTGTAAACTCAGTGTCTTCATGAGGCAAAAACTGAAGCTGTAAGAACAGAGAATGGGATAAATGCATCCTATTTTGAAAGAACTGAAGGAAAGTCTTTCCTTAAAAAAATGTGTTGAAGTTGTGTGAAGGTATGAACAAACACATGGATGAGGCGATTTAATCGATATCTCTACTTGAATTTCCGAAAGGCCTTTGAAATAGTCCTTTGCCCAAGCCTTTTCAGTGAACTGAGTGACTGGGAGGGAAGATCCATGCATGGATAAATAATTCTTTAAAAGACAGGGAACAGAAGGTAGGAGTGAATGGCAGGTTCTTATATTCAGACTGGATGAACAGAATAAATGTTGAAGCATGGAAAATGTCTCTTCCCTGGACAGCTACCTCCGTTTGTTTAATCATTGTTACTTTTAGAGTAACAGCCTATTCCTAATAATGCTGTGTAGTATTTTAGGTGTCTATAATGTATAACCACATGCTGCTATATAGGGGTTGTCACTAATACGGGTAGGAATGTGAGGTACCATGCTAACTTTTGAGGTGTTAGTCAGAATATATCCCCACAAACATGTGATTTAGAAAAAAATGGTTCAGTGTGTCCAACGTGTTTCACACTAAGGCTTTGGAGTAGAAAGCCTGACCTGACTAATGACATCTTATCAGTTTTGAGGCATGAAGGAGAGAAAATGGCATCTTTAGTGTAAAGATGGAATGAGTTGGCGGCAGCAGCTTCAAGAGATTTTAATATTTACTTCATTCCTTCCTCAATGTAAACTAAATTAAGTACTTTCTCTGTCCCGGCTTGCTGACTCTTGGTACCATTTACCTGACACCACAAATTTGAACTTTAAGGTTTCCTAAAAGTAAATTTTCTGTTAGATGCCTTCCAGTTAAGGATTAACCCAGATGCTGATTGGAGATCTCAACATAGTTCAAAATGGTAACCAAGGTCTTAAAAAACATTTCAAACACATGCAAGAGTGTCATCATTAAACACTTTGGCTCTGAGGGCATTCTGAAATAAATTCAATCCAATTCTGTAGGTCATCACTTTCCTTGGTTATGCACCACGATTGTTATTGTCCCTTCTGTTCCATATCAGTCTTTGCAAAGTATATAAGCAAAGACCACTGTTTCCTAGCAAAGGCTGCCAAATTATGAAAAATGAACTTTATAACAGTTTGTCGTAGTCATCAGACAAGCAGAACAAATATTTGAGGAACATTTCCTATTAAAAAGCTTATCGAGTTCAGTATGAATACTGATAGACAAAAATATTACCAAAAAAACCCATTCTTATATAAATCATAATTTCATTTAGTTAGAAATCATAAAAAATACTCTTTCAGTATGTCTAATTACAGTTGGCTATCAATTAGATAAAACACATTAATTGCCAACAGTTTGCAATGCAGTAGAAAAATTATATTGAGGATATATTCGTATTGTAATTTACTGATGTAGTACTAAACCATCCCTTGATTCTGATTTTGTTATATATTGATAACTGAGATTATGTAGCCTATGTAATATACGGTGCAGTTGCACACAGTATAAACTACAACGATTAGGGAAGAAAACTGAAGTCATCATTATGGGTTTGAGGGTTATCTCATTTCCAGTTACGCATGCTAGAAGTTAGTGCATTAAAAAAGAGCACATATGTGATTATCAGTTCATTTATCTGTTTGTCCTGCCTTGTCTTGGTAGCTTTTGAACCTATTGATTAATTTCTGTAAAACTTGACAGGAGGGGAGATGTTTCGAGGTAGATAATATATGAAGGAATTTCATTAAGGTGGGTAGATAATAAGAAGTAAACTTTATGGACGCTGGTAGATAGTACAGGAGAGAGAGCCTAGTAATACTCCTGCCGACAGAAAGGAAGAAATCTACTGTGACACGTTTGATGTGGCAGCATATTGCTGATCCTGTAAGCAAATATATTTATATTACAGATTTTAGACTTTATATTTTACAGAGTGAAGCAGATTAATTTGTTGGAAAACACTAAGAGTATTTCAAAAATCAGACTTGGGACTGTTTCTGTAATATATCAAATATTGATGTATTACCCCACAGATTTATTTTTTTTTAGTAAACTGTTTAGATTTTATGGTATTAAATGTCCTTTTTTTTAATAGCATGCTAGTACTCATTCCTATATCAGATCCAGGACTTTAAAATGAATCTCTGTCTTTTTAGGATAACATTTTAGTTTCTAAAATGGATGAGATTATCAGTTGTTCACAGATTTTGCTTCTGAAATTCAAGCCAAAATCAGTTACCGTTAGTTTTACCTAAATACATATCTAAATAGGTTTGAATTTTTGTTTTTGTATGTTTGTTTCAATTAGTTGTGTATTCAAATATGTTTGAGCAGTTTCAGTAGTAAAGAAATAAAATGATCCCAGAGGCGCAAGTAAACACCAGACGGCCTCTCTGCAGGCAGGAAGGGGAGAGCAGTGGCTGGCTGGTTCCTTCTGAGTGAAGAGAGTATGAGTTCCCCTTTGGCAAAGAATTATTTTAGATTCAGAATATGGAGAGTCATTAATTAGAGTCAACAATATTGATTATATGTATTACACAGAAGTGATCTAGGGGGACCAGTTTATTTTTCCCGGTTTTGATTCTTACAACTGAGCTTACAGTTTATGCTCTGTTTTCATCTACACTGGCATATAGATAGGCTCTGTGTATCCACAGAGCTGAATAAAATAAAGCCTGTCATTCCACAGAGCAGCCTGGAGCTATGAAAAACTTCAGTCTGTAATAATGATAAAAAGAAAATCACATCAAATAACATAGATATACAGAAAAGGAATGTCCTTCTGGTGTCCACGGTGCTCTGATTGCAAAAGCTACCAAGAGAATTACACATACAAATCAGATGACAGCGTCACAACTTCCTGGCTTGTAAAATTACATCAATTCCCTTTCCACAAAGGAACATTTTACCAAGTTTATTTTGGCACTGCAAATACAGAGCAGTTTGCTGACGTCTGGAATAATGAGTAATTCAAACTCTTATTTGTTTGTTGATTCTTAGTTATTTTGAAAAATCTTAAGTTGTTTGGGTTTTTCGGTGTTTTTGTTTTTTCTTAACTGGGTGGTTTCTTGCAAAATTGCAATTTGTTTTTTTTACTTCTCTTTCTGATAATCATTTGAGATGCTTCTTGATGTAGACAAAGGGTCTGAAGATACTGGAGCTTCCTGTTTCTTTATCTGTAGTGTGTTCTTATGGTGGCCTTCATGAGTATTTAAGGATTTAAATACCTTTTACCTTTCAGAGTATTATATATAATGTTGCAGTCGTTAAAGAAAATTAATTTTACTCTTAATTCCTGAGGAAACAGGTCTGCAGTTGCCCATATTCTGTCTGTCCTTCAACCTGTCATGTTCTGTACCCAAATAACTTGAATTCATGAACTTTTACTGCCAGCTCTGAACCAGAAATAGAAATCCAAAACATTGCTGCGTTCCTTTTTGAAAGACAGGATCTTTCATGATAGAGGCTCCAACTTAGTGATCTCACTAAGACAAGTTTAGGAAAAGGCCAGTTAATAACACTGTGTAACAGTAGCTGGTGGACCAGGCACCACTTGATCGCTAGTTTTAGGCCAGCTATAACAATCTTTGGCCTGTTTGATGTGTTGGAAGTATTGTATAAGTAAGGAAATAGGAAAAAGGATACAAATCCATAGGAATCCAGACTTCATTGATTTTGCTCCTCCCCAAACTGCTTGTTTTTGAAACAGTGGTTGCCATATGGGCAAACTGTCTCCTGTTTTCAATTCTGTCATCCTGCTTGTGAGCTATCACATAGCTATAGATATTGCTGACACTGAAATGTATTAAAATGTTGGAACTCCTGACTTTGGACCTCTGTAGGTCTGGAAATGCGAAAGAAAAAAATTCAACATCATATGACTGGCCAGAGGTCTGTGGGCATGAGTGTTTCATGGAATAGCTGGAGAACCTTCTGAACACATGTACTTAAAAGGATGGTATTTGGCATAGTACATGGTGACCATGAAAATGACTAATTTACATGGTGGCTAAGTATTTGCTTTTTAAAGGCTGCTTTTCAGTTTCTACCCAGTGTTGTTCTTTCTGGCTGAATTTTCATAGAATCATAGAATGGTTTGGGTTGGAAGGGACCTTAAAGATCATCTAGTCCCAACCCCCCTGCCATGGGCAGGGACACCTTCCGCTAGACCAGGTTTCTCAAAGACCCATGCAACCTGGCCTTGAACACTTCCAGGGAGGGGGCATCCACAGCTTCTCTGGGCGACCTGTGCCAATGTCTCACAACCCTAATAATTTTATCTGAGTCTAAAACTGTACAGGATCCAAAGAAGCATGTTCCCTGGCTTGGCTAGCCACACCACAAGCCATAAACAAAAGATCAACTGAGGGAGATACGATTCATCTTTGCAGAGCTAAAGGATTTGCACCTTGGCAGTGACACAAGAATTCTTTTTTCTCCCATTAATTTCCATGCAGACGTTATAGCCTTTTTTGCCCACCCCTCAGCTTCCATTTCCTTGGTTTTTTTATCCAGACAAAAAGTGGAATCTAACAAAAAGTTATTAATTCTTTGTGTTGGGGTTTTTTTGATAAAAATTCATCTCATACAAGAATTGCAGGAAGGATCTGTGCAATATCTAAGAAAAAAGAAATGTGACAAAATAACTCATAAATTGGAGGCTTTCTATGTAGGGAAACTCTGTAGAGGACTCCGATATTTGTATTCAGTATTTGAACAGCAGTTACTAAGATATTAAACAAATCATTTATGCTTCAGTTCAGAATCAGCAGCCTATATTATAATTCTTTTATTTTCGTGTAGCATAGTACTTCCTTGTATACATCTGTAGGCAGCTTTCATCAGTTGAACTTTTATGTAATACACTACATTTTTTTGAGCATCTCAGTGAACTTTAGTACTCTCTTGAGAAATTAGTCATAGCTCCTAAACTGTCTTCATTTGCTTTTAAATGCAGTCTATTTTGATAGTTAAGCAATAGACATCAGATTACTTTATATTCACTGATACTAAAAAATACATGTGCTTGAATGTGAAAAAATACGCTTTAGAAAATGCCCCATTATGTGGAAGGGCACACAGTTTTCGTAGGTCAAAAGAGATGGAAGAGAGATCAGGCACGATAACGTTCCTTAAGTGATTAGAGTTACAAGCTGGTACTTTGAGTACCTAGAGATACTTTCTGGTGGTATCCTGGTGTTCCTTGCATTAATTTTTGACTCGTATTTAGATCACCTTCTGGATACAATGAATTTATTAATTTATTAAGCAGAAAGTTCACCACAGTGTACACTTAATGGATATATCTAAAGGGGTGCAGATGGCCTAGGGGATGAACTGGCCTCTCCACTGACTGTACAGAGAGATGAGAACTTCTGCTGTGTGACCCAGTCAATATGGTGAATTGGATGGGACTTACTAGAGTTTGTGTATACTGTGGGGTGTCTGTTTTCTTTTTCCATATGGTGTCTGTTTGTAAAAGAGATGAACCAGGTTCATGCAACACTGTCTTTGAGATCACCCTGGTCTTTCTGTTGTTGAGTTACCATCATTAGTTACACACTTTTCCACAGTTTGGGCTTGTCCTCCTTGGCAGGAGCCCAAGCCATGTTGTGTAGTCTATTCAGGTGCCCCTTAATCCCCTTATAGAGGTTCTCGGCTACAATTTTATCTGCATGGTTGATCAGAGCTCTCGCAGCAAGATGCAGAGTGTCTGACCAGAGGATCCACCTCATCTCTTATTATCCAACATTTAACTGGGTGTGGGGGAGAGAGGCAGGGATGGGGAGGAAAAAAAAAAAGAAGAGGAAAAGACAAAGAGTTGTAGAGTCCTAGTCTAGAGAAATGACAAGGAAGAACACTGGTCTGACTCAGGATTTAATTCAAAGTGCTTTGGTCCTGGTAGGATTCACAGCATGGGGTCTTCTCAGAGCAGGTGTCTGAACAGGAGGAACGATTGCATACTGATTAGAGTACTTGCTTAGGAAGTGGGAAGCCCAGTTAATTTTTTTGGTCTGAGGAATACTTTGAACCTGTTCCTTCCGGGAGAAAGCCTGTGACTTCAGAACACATCTGGGATGGAGCTTGTCTCCAGCTCGTATGTTGAAACCGGACCACAGTCAGAAGAAAATGCAATACTTAGGAGAAGAGAGATACTCAGCAAGAAGTATATATCTTGTTTATTTTGTTTAGCAATGTTAATTGCATTTTCCATTGAACAGTCTACTATCAATATGTATTTCACTCAGTAACTCTTCAGTGACAAATGCAGAAATACTCACTCAAGCCAGACTACATGTGGGCAAAAAATCTGTTGATCTGAGTCAGAAAGCAGTTCATCCATTTCTTGGATTTTTTTTTTCTGGGTTAATAACCTAGTGACACATTTCTGAAGGAACTCCATACTAGCCAAAAGAGTTAACAATGTTTTGAACACAGTTTCTGTCTACATATTCACTTATACATTTACATGTTACATCTACATGAAGTATGGCAGTGGCTGAGATATCTGACTTGTCTTTGAACAGCCTAATTCAGGTACTGGAAGCCAGCACAGAGCTTCATGTGGGCTGAATTACCCCATTGAGAATCTGAAAAGCCTGGTTAATTAGCTTCCTTGCCTGTCAGTCACTTGTTTCCATCGATTTTCTCACTTCAGCTAGTTCAGTCATAAAACTGTGATCTGTTTTTCTATGGCTGTGAAGATGATACTCATAATTTACTCCTCCATCTACCCATCACAGTATTTTTTTTTAAATTTTGATTGGTTATATTTCTGAAGTTTTGCTTTAAATAGTCTATAACTTTATGAAGCTGGACAATGCATTTAGTTAAGTTTGCGTGTGGCTTTTCTACAATGATCCGTACATAAAATTATGACTGCACACTGTTGATTTAGGTTCAATTCAGTGTTCATTTTGTTACTAAACCTTCCCACTGCATATCTAAGAATGTTGTATGCCCAGCAGTCTTTATTTTCAGGAATTTGTTCTCCTTTTATAATTTCAATTCAAAAATCAGCGGTGATTGCCAGTTGGTACACCCTACCCCTGCACTAATCTTTCAGACAAGGTCTTTGTTTAGAAACATTATAATGCCATGATCTTAAAGTTGTAGGGAAAGAAAAAAGTTTTATAAATTTGAAAACATCAGTCCTTTTTGTGGCAAAGGTGTATAGTTCCCGCATTTAGCTTTGTGGAACCATGAGAGATGAGATGTCAGACATGTCACAGATGGAAGAACAGGTCTTGCATGCAATGATAATTTTTAAGGGAAATAGAAGCATTTCTTTAAAGCTTTCATTTTAAAGTGTGCATTTATAAAATGAACATTAAAACTCCATGTATTTTTTTGTGAATAAAATGTATTCCTCAGGGAGATGGATTTCTGTTAATAGGACAATCTATCTCTTTTCTCTGAACCACTGTAGCATACTGTTGGACTTCTTTTCTGACATCTCTGGCTCTTTCACGACTAGCAACTCACGAAAGATTGCCTGGTGCATAAGTACACCAAAACCAACCAATGAATGATCACTGGGGAAATCTATCATAAACTTTATGATTAGATTAACTGTGGAGAATTAATGAAATTTTAGCCTCCTTTCTTCCTCCTTCCCTTTCAGACCATGAGAACTATGATATCATGTAGTACTTGTAATCCAAGCGATGTGATACATGAGGGCCTTACAGAGAAAGACCCATTCTGAAGAAATTGCAGATGTATTTCAACTTCAGTTCCCTTTTAATATTAATTTTTTTAAATTTAATTAAGAATTGGTTTCATCACAGTGTTTCTTCTGCTCTAAGTGAGCTAGGGTGCATAAATGTGTCTCTTCTTGCAGCAATAAATTGGGAAGAGTTGAAAGTGCTAGCATCACCACACAGTATTCTGTCCTTTTCGAAGTTCAAGCACTGCAAAGGCCTGCTCTCTCCTCTCTTGACTTTCTCTGAAATGTCCCAGACAATTAATAAATAAAACTGGATTTGTGAAGTTAACTTCTTTTTAACTACTGGAGAGAGTCCAGCAGAGGGCTACGAGGATGGTGAGGGGACTGGAGCATCTGTCTTACAAGGAGAGGCTGAGGGAGCTGGGCTTGTTTAGCCTGAAGAAGAGAATGCTTACAAATATCTCAAGGGTGGGTGTCAGGAGGATGGGGCCAAACACTTTTCAGTGGTGCCCAGCGACAGAGCAAGGGGCAATGGGCACAAACTGAAGCGCAGGAAGTTCCGTCTGAACATGATGAAGAACTTCTTCCCTCTGAGGGTGACGGAGCACTGGAACAGGCTGCCCAGAGAGGTGGTGGAGTCTCCTTCTCTGGAGATATTCAAGACCCGCCTGGACAAAGTCCTCTGCGGCCTACTGTAGGTGACCCTGCTTCTGCAGGAGGGTTGGACTAGATGACCCACAGAGGTCCCTTCCAACCCCTACCATTCTGTGATTCTGTGATTCTGTGATTCATGTTCATGTGTTGTTTTATACACTGAGAATCTAATGCTGTAAGTTTGACCCTAAATCTTATAGATTAAGCTTTGTGTTTTAGGCAAATGCAGTTTTTTGGTAGTGGTGAAAAGTATATTGTAGTAGAAATATGTCAGATCTCGCTATTTAAACATCACTTACCATCACCAAGGTTAGTGTTTATAGCTGACTGACAGGTAGTAGTGGGTCAGGCTGAGGTAAAACGCAAGTCAGACTGTTGATGTAGGTGAAACTTTTCACCTCTTAATCATATGGCACTGCAAAAGAAAATGTCTTGCCAAAAGAGCATGGCAATAACATGGCTCCTGATGTTATTAGGAGCCGTAGCTATTGTTTTACATCATGATCCCACCTAATTAATACTCAGCAGTGGATATAGAACGTGAGCTGAATTTCTTTTTCAGAAAATGTATACCTCATTGAATAGGCAAACGTCTTGTTCATTATCATTCTTATTTAATCCTAAATTAAAATGGTATTATTGCTTGGGATTTTGCTGCTAATTCTGCAGGCTTTTTGAAAGGTGAACCTTTGCTAGAAATCAAACAAAAGCATAATACGTAACTGCAGCAATCTTTTATAGCAGGTTAGGATTATGTTCTGTTAATTTATGTCTATGAATTCCCTGACACTTCTCGTTTTGTTTTTTTTTTAACTCCCTAGGTATTGGCAAATGTAATAATTTTTATCTGCGGAAACTTGGCAGGAGCATACCACAAACATCTCATGGAACTTGCGCTGCAGCAGACGTATCAGGACACATGCAACTGCATCAAATCCCGTATCAAGTTAGAATTTGAGAAGAGGCAGCAGGTAAAGTCTGGGTCTGTTTTGCTGTTCTCACACTATCCCCCCATTCATCACTACATACTCCATTTTGCTAATGCAAGAACACTTAATGAATTACCTAAAGTTATTTAACAATATATGCAGCCTTTTTAACAAGATTGTGCACAATTTCCATCTCAATATAAGAAGGTATTATAATTATTATTATAATTATTATTATTGTTAAATATGTGTTTTCTGTCATTTTTTCTATGAAATATTTTATGATAAAGAAAGTTGAAAATGCTATCTAGATTCTGTTTGCACACTGTCTCTTTTGTTGTCCTCATTGAATGAGCTGTGATGCACATGTGCACTTGGGGATTGTTCCGTTCTTTATGCCCAAGCCCGATACTACAAAATCACTGTGAGAAAATATTACTGCACTATTTTTGAAAAATATTTGAAACTACAATACTGATGAATCATGTGATGTATTTCTAGGGGTCAGGTATGTTAAGAGGAGCTAGGGGAATTGCATAATGAGACTATCTGTCATTTATTGTAGCAACTGAATAAAAGGCTTCTCTGATTGCTTTATATAATTCTTTTTCTCTTTGCAAGTTCTGTACAGTGCCTATCATCCTGACAGATAGGTGCTTCATTTAAGAGTATTTGAAATACAAATTAGTTCATCAAGTAGTAAAGAAGGTGTATTTTGCTCTGAAGGTCACCAGATTCAAACTTCTGTGAACTGTTAAAGGTCAGAGAATAGAGCCTTCACTGACACCTTTCTGTTGTCACACAAAGTGCAAAGGTACACCTCGTATGTCCCAGCTGACCTTAACTGTCATGTCTGTCTCTGCAAATACCCGTAGTCATTTTAAATGAAGGTTTCAAGATCCATCACCGACACTTTTTGCAGAAAGCAAATGGAGAGTCCAGAGCAGGACTTTAATAGGTTGTGTGTGTTCCGAGGGAAAGCCTGCTGGGCACTTTGGTCACATACTAGGTGAAGTTGCTGCAAAACATTTAAGGTAGTCTTAAGGAGAACATTTTACAGTAAAGGCAGGCTCTGACGATTAGAAGCAAAATGTGCAGAAGTTACTATTGCAGGAGAGATTGTGTAAGAGTAGTCATTTATAAGTTTCCACCTCTGCCTCCATGAGATGTGTGCAGTGAATCAGTAGGCTTTATAACTGATAGTACACAATGCGCATTTTAGTCTCTGTTGAGAATAAGAGTGAGAGTAGCTCCAAATTAGTTCTGGTGAGACAGCTTGTGAGTGCAGAGCAACCTATGCCAGGTATCTGGGAGCACTACCACTCTAGACTGGGCACTCTGCAATGATGTGAGGCTGATGCAATGGCTTTTAGGCTCACGGTGACTTTGTAGAAGATGATTAACACTGTTCCCTATGCCTCAGTTGCCAGAAGGACATATGCAGACCATAATCAAACAGCATAATTCTTAGCAGGCATCAAGGTCTCCCTTATTCAGGAGAGATCTGAGCTCTTGGCTTCCTAAGCACAGTTGTGATGGCCCAGGTTTCTACTACTGATTGCTTTTTCCTACAGGCATATGAAATGCATTGGTGTATCTCCAAGAAGCAGGAGAGTGTGTTAATGGACACTGTCCGTAGGTGAACTCAAAGGGGTAAGGATGCACCTGGTAGAAGGCAATAGTTAAAGCAGACATGGTGCTAGCTGGTGGATTCTGTAAATGTGTATTATTTGCTAAAGACTGCTAATTTATACGGAATGACATAAGTAAGTAGTTTTGATTTCCTGGCACTTCTGAAGGTCTTGCAGAAAGGCTTGAGAACCTGACAATGGAGACAAACAAAAATATCTGGAATTCTGTGTCAGATGCTTCCTCTTCATGGTTTATAGGAGTTGTGTTTCCATTATGCTGGAGCCCAGCAAGCTGGAAATCAGCAACAGCCATCTTTAATTGATTAATTGTGTTGTTGCTATAGAATAATGAAGGCCATTGTATGTAATTTGTTATATATACACATATAAAAGTATGTGTTGTCCTCTTTGTGTTTCGATAGAAATAAATATATAAAATTAGTTGAGATATCTACACAGCCCTGAGTATTGCAGGTCTGGATTAATAACAGATGGATCAATGTCTCATTAAACTGAAGTGAAGTATTCTATGAATGTTAATGATCTTTTTAACCTCCAGTGAACCAGTAGCTCATCAGATCTTCTTATAGAGATTTCTTTAGCCTTTTTTCTTTCAACTCCACAATGTGTCCTTTATCTCATGTCACCGTTTTTCCAACCAAAAAGACAAGGAGGTGCACCTCCTTATTATCACACTTAAAAATGCTAGATATTTAAATGTGAAAATTTAAATGAGGATTAATTTAATAAGTTGGGTTTTTTTTTTTTCCCCTGGGGTTAACATACTTCTTTGTTTGCAAACTTAAGTTCAGAAGTGGATGTACTTTAGTCTGTCTTTTAATACTGCTTGTTTTACCAAGAAGATACAGAAGATGATCCACACAGTTAGTATTCAGGGAGCAAGTCAATCATATTGCTGACTATTTTTAGAGGACTAGGATACATTGAAATGGTAGGAACATGTGCATTTTAAAAAACATGTATTTGATGAAAGCCTTTATTAACCTGTGAAAGGCTGTAGTATGACCCTTGATTCTACATCTCTTTAACAAGAAAAATTTAATTTACTTGAGTGAGAAGTAACACAAACTACTTGTATACAAGTGCAGAGCGTAGGATGTGCTTCTAAATGCTTAGGGCTTCAGATCAAATTTACAAATTTTTCCAGATCATGGACATCATGTCTTCTATAATTGTTTTTGAAAGATGTACAATTTATGTTTCAAATTATTCCATGGATTTCCTCTTATTTTGTTTGAGGGTAGGCTCATACAAATGTATCCAACTCTTGTTTTTCAGTGGGGTTTTTTTGTGTGTCTTTGAATAGCCTTTTTGAGAATACCATTTTGACGGTATCAATAGAAAAGTATATTGAATTACCACTCAACAGTTATGCCAAAGAACTGAAGAGGAGCACCAAATTCATTGTTTTCAAGTGAGATCAGCGTACATTAGTATCTGGTGAAACAGGGGTGTGTGTATACATACTGAGGTACAAGTGACACGTATTTTACCCACACCACCGTGTCTTTCTGTGAGGGCACCGCAAAGGCTGGCTGCTCCCAAAGGGGTGGGAAGCCATGGGTGGTGACACCTCCCAGCAGGGCAGGGGCCTCACCACAGCACAGGGTGAGCTGGACAAACCCGACTGCTGGCAACCAGGGTCAAGCAAGGGTCCGGAGCACCAGCCACGTTTGTGGTGATGGGGCAGGTGTGAGGCCAAGCCGAGAGGTCAATCCACAGCTCAGGGTCAGGTCCAGCAATTGCGAGGCAGGAGGGTTGGACTAGATGACCCACAGAGGTCCCTTCCAACCCCTACCATTCTGTGATTCTGTGGTTCTGTCCGAGGTGAAGCCGGGAAGTCAGCCCAGGGGCCAGGGTCAGCAGGGTCTACAGGCAGCTCCTGCAGCACAGCGCAGGCAGGCGCTGAGCTGAGACAGGGCTCCTGGGCCATGGGCAGAGGCCTCAGTGAGGCTGCTCAGGGCCAGGGAGGCCAGTCAGTGCCCTCAGGGCCTTTACAATTTCATGGGATTTGTTGCATAGGAGTCCTACTTAGGCTTGGCTTGGGTTTGCACCATATAATGTGTATTTGCCTGAAGGTCTAGATGTGTAGATGTTTATTATTGAATGGAATTGAACTGCTATGATTATTTATTTTCAGTGTATATGAAAAAGAAATGTGGAACTATTCTGACCTCTATTAATTTGCAGCCTTATTTCAAGATATATATTTAAAATAGCCTCTCATAACGTTATTTGTCTCACTGATATAGCCTGGCTGACAGTTTGTAGGGGTAATGACTCACTAACATTGAGTGCGAGATCTTAACGCTGACAAGCAGTTAGCATAATTGCTCTTCTCTCTCTCTTCTGGTGCTTTGCATCATGAGACATAAGAATATACACTGAGAATTTCTTACAACATTGGGGGGAGGTGTTTGTAAGGTGTTGGTGTTCAGTGGGTTCTCTAAAATGCTGTCTTTGAAGAGGAGGCAGTATAATGATGGTTTTAGAAACAACACTCAGGTAGCAGATGAAAATGAATGAGGTTTCAAGTCATTGAGTAGGATTTTAATTTTTCACTGAAACATGGTGAAGCAATACCATTCATTACAGGAACTGAAATGTTTCAAAATGGTTTTTAAATTAATCTGAAACAGAGAAGCCTCATACATCTGTGAGACTTGAGGTTGTTAGTAAAGAACTGAAACATTCGAAATGTGTTATTTGGAACTAATATATAAAATGTGGATTCCTGTAAGTTCAATTAGTGTATTTTAAAATGTAAGCTACTGATATTTTCATGAACATAGAATAGTTTTTCTAATGGCTTTTTTATTTTCCTTTTTTTTTTTCCCCCCCACATACCTTCAAGGCTAGTAAACAGGAAAAACAAAAACTAGTGTTGGTCTTTTGAATTTTAGAACACATTTTCTACTCCAGGCAGGTTCATACACATACACATGGGTGAGGTGCCAATCTTTTCTATTAATCTACATGTCATTATCAGAAATAAAGCCTGTTCTGAGGAAGAACTTAAGTGCGAAGTTCTGCATGGTAGATCATGTGGAAGATGGATAGAATATAAAAACAGAAACTGGAGAGAGTCCACTGAAGGGCTACAGGGGTAATTCGGGGACTGGATCTCATGACAGATGATGAGACAGGGAACTTGGGGTGTTTAGCCTGCAGAAGAAAAGGCTCAAGGGGGATTAACTAACATCCACTTACTGCCTAAAGGAACTTACAGAGAAGACGTGGTCAGATTTTTCTCAAAGACACAGTGTCGGGATGAAAGGCAATAGGCACGAGCTGCGACAGGGTAAATCCTAGCTGGAAGGAGGTAAACAGTTCTTCCCCAAGAGAGCGGTTAAGCATTGGGAAATGCTGCCTGGAGAGATGGTGAAATCTGTGTGCAGGGAGATTTTCAAGACTCAACTGGACAAGTTGTTGCGCTTCAACTCTTGTTGCGGGCAGAAGGGAACACACTATAAATACAGAGCTCAGAATCTATTGTTAGTCTAATTAAAGACTTAACAACAAACAAATACTGGTAATATTTCAATTACAGTAATAATAACAGTCACAGTCCACATTATCTAATTAACAGAGAAAACTGTAAACACAGCTAAAACTGTTATGCAGAAAATCTTCTAGTGTATCTCATTTTTCTCTGGTATTATCCTCAGTCTTCTGTAACTATGTAGCCCTGCAATACCATACTGCCATTACTATGTGCTTTATACTGAGTTTGCAAGGCCTCCGTGTTAAGGCTGTCTGAATTTTTTGGACCTTCCTGGAACTTTGTTTTCACTTGATTTAGCTGTAACAGCAATTTTTCTAATGAAAAGGTGGCTGGCTAATTAATTTTACTTATTGCATGGTACAACCCTAGTTATTATATAGATAATAATAATGAACAGCTATTCTGTGAAGAATGAGATATTTACAACTGCAGCATAATGTGGAAAAATACAGACCTGGCATCATGGTGGAAGCCTTAAGAAGTGGACACACGGAATGCATTGAGGAGGAATACAGGCAAGTGATAATGGGAGATGGGGCACAGGCCTAGTACTCGAGACCCCAGGTCTATAGGTAGTTCACCATTGTTCGGTAAAGAAATGCAGACCTAGACCTAGACAAGAGTGTTTTTTAGGGGGAAAAATAACAAGTTCTAACACATATAAAACACCGTTTATATTAAATTTGGCTGTAGCATGGACTTGCAACCAACAAAGGAAGAGCAAGGTGTCTTATCGTGTATAAAAATTGCCCCAAGGACATCCTAGATTGAGGAAGAAGTAACTACCAGCATCAACATCAGCGTCATACTCCTCCTCCCAAAGGATGCCAGATGCTCATGACTTGCTGAAAGTCTTCTCTCACCACCACTGCCAGACTGAAGCCATTAACTTTAGGACCCACAGGAACAGCTAATGCATGAGCCTTTTACCAGAAAAACGGTTAGAAATGAGGAAGTATATGTATAACGATTTTAAACTGTATTGTTACCATTGGGACTTTACTTTTTTAATATAGAAATATTTATTTCTTTGTTTGGTTTTCTTTCTTTCTTTTCTAGTTATTAGAGGAGGAGCAGTAATGATTCTTGGATTAGACTATTAAGATTTCAGTTATACTATCAATAAATATAAATTAACAGTAAATTCTTAGTTTTATATATATATGTGTGTGTATGTGTGTTATCAGGTGTATTTCCTTTTTGTCCATACACAAGATTTTGAGTGTTACGCTTCATATGTCTGTCTGGGTCCTAAGGTGAATGTTATTGATGTTACTTGAGAAGAAAGCAAGGGTGTCAGAGCAAGTTGTCAATGTCCCAAGTTCTTCATCAGGAGGAGGTAAACACTGGTTGTTTGGACTCCCTTCCTACTCAATTTTATCCGCTTGAGGCTTTATTAATAAGTTTTCCTATCACAGCCTGCCTCCTTCTCTCTGCTTCCCCGGTGAAGCCTGGGAGCGGCGGGCTG
>Ga0065711_1032826_pt1 | contig 26618 bp, 11 predicted proteins | sample Hoacrofraction12_FD_59098 | JGI IMG/M metagenome (GOLD analysis project Ga0065711, IMG submission 59098) | Hoatzin crop microbial communities from Cojedes, Venezuela - Epithelial fraction 12 v2 (version 2) | ecosystem: Host-associated > Birds > Digestive system > Esophagus > Crop | place... | reverse complement strand
TTAAAAAAAAAAAAAAAAAAAAAAAAGGCTTTTGAGTAAGTCAGGTTCTTTTACCATGTCTCCTCAGTTTCAGAACAGTCTGCTGTATGCAGTGTGTGCTGTTTGGAATGAAAAATGTTAGAACTATTCAGCTAGCTAAGCAATGAATCAGCTGGAAATTTTTTTGCATTTTATAATGAAAAATGTATACTATTAATGGAATTTATAAAAGACATATTAAAGAATAGAAACCGCATTCTTATCACTGTGTTCTTAACAAGCTACGCAGGTTAATCTAGGCTGAACACAGTACTGCAGTGGTGATGGATATTGATCAAGAATAGTGCTCAGGGTTGTGCCTTCAGGGATTATGAGATCCGGTGGTGTGTTTAAATTTAACATGTTTGTATCAGTGTGAAGTGGCCAGCTGAGAAGTAGAAAAATAGTTGTGGAATTATGCTGGGGTTTGAAATTAGAATTAGTGACATATGCAGCCATTATTTTAGTTGTCCTTTGCAGAACCTATTCAAAAACCATGCTGCAGAGCAATATCACATATAATAGTAAGGTGTTCAGTTATTTTGGCTGGTTGATTTTGGTCTTGCTTCTTTTAAGCTAACAGTAGTTAGCATTGTTGTATGTCCTCATTTATCAGCTGAAACAAAGGCATATGGACTACCTGGGAAATGGGTCTCAAATGCTGGGAAGGAAAGAGTGACTGTGATTCTGTAGCATGCCAGTCTTCCTCCTAGAAAAGGAAATTTGACAGGAGGAAAATGCATGGCAGATCACTCCCACAGACTCATTTCAAAGTTGGCTAAGCTTACTTTGTAAAAAATACCATACAGTCTCTTATTTACAATGAAAATACTCAGTTCCCCGAGGAGCTGGGTAGTTGTTAGCAGGGAATGCTCAGGATTCTGGACAGCGCTGTTACTAAGAACCAAAATCATAATGAGGAAAGCCAGTAATTTTTTTTTTTAAGTTGTCTAGATAGTTCTCCAGAGATACCATCTTGTTTTCTGTGGGTTTTTTTGTACAGTACCTACTGTCACGAAGATTCTCTTCTGTGATTAGCTGTGCTGGTTTATAACAACATTAGTACTAACATTAGTTCAATCTGTCCAGTGTTTGTTCTCCAGTTGTGGTCATCCATACCTAGAGCAAGTCCTTACGAGCATTAGACTTCATTTTAAATAAAACCGTTTAATACCAAGAGAACTTGTCATAGAAGATTAGTCAGTAATGATAAAGAATAAAGCGCCACCTGCTGAACCATGTTCAAAGAAGCAGATACACATCAGTAGGCCATCGTATGCCAGCACCCTATGTCTCCCTGCAGCATCGCGGCAGAGTGTTTAGGAGGGGTCAGTAAAGAGTTTTAGTAACCATCACCTTGTACTTAACCATTCATAGGGAAAAGGATTTACTGATTTCTATCAGAAATTACATAAATAGTCACAGATGGTTACCATACGTAATGGCAATATCTAAATATTATTTTTTAATTGTAGCCTATGCAAAAACTTAAACACATCCTGTCATAGATTTTTCATTTTATATATGAAGCCAATATTGCTTTTCCACCTTGAAAATTCTAAACATATAAATATTTAATGTTACGGAGAGGTGAGGCTGCTAGGACTATACAAGATAAAGTTTTAACAGCTTTATTCATAGCCTTCTCTGTGACTACAAAGTATATTCTTGTTTACTAAGTTGCATCAATCATAGCTGGATTTCTCTTGGGATTAACAAATGGATTTAAAAATACAAGGTGTGGGGGGGAGTATGTGTTGTATTCACACATTTTTCATCCACGGTCCAATACTATTTTTTTAACATTTAGAATTAAATTTTGTTCAAAATATTTTACACTGTATTTACTTTCACTAAATGCTGAACATATATCTCAACAGGTTAGAGTCATAGCCAGCTTCTCCGTAGGGGTACAGACAACTGTATTTTTTATTCTTTTTTAAGTGTGTTATAATTTTATGCATAGTAGATGTCTTCTCAAAAGTTAATCCTGGTTCCCTATATCTGAAGTAGTGGCATGTTTAAATGTATTTTGTTAATATATTCCATCTACCCTGAAAACTGGGTGTAGAGTTGTGGGGGTGGAAGAAATACACATCATATCCTATAGTCTCCTGCAAGCACACTCTGAAAAGGATAAAAACTTTAAGACCCGAATCTTTACGGTAGTAAACTCTAGCAAAATATTGAATTGTGTTTGAGAAAAGAGAAAACAAAAAACACACAAACACGCATATACTGCCTTTAGACAGTACAAGCTATACCTGGTTTTACTGGCAATTATGCCCTGATGATTAGCTGTATTTTTATGTAGGCTAGTTGTTTGATTTCCCATTTCTGATTTGCCACAGCAAAGAAGAGAAAAAAAAGGAAGAGTTTTTTTCCTTGCTTGCTTTAAGATTATCTTAATTTGTTGCTGTGTTGATTTCATGCTCCTTTAGTTTGGAAGTCAAAACCTAAGTAGGAAATGCAGACATCCAACACTATAAATCTTAACGATCATTCAGTAATGTAATAAAGTTTATTTAAAGAAAAAAAGAAGCCAGTAACCCCACACTGGAATTAAACTACAAAACTCAGGTTTAAGTTGCATGTGTATGGTTCATCAGTGGAACCTTCTAATGCTGGCTTTCTATTCCACTGTTTTTGTGTAGTTCTTTTGACAGCAAATTTGTTTATCAGCAAAGAGAGCTTGGACCAATTGAACAGAACACAATTCTTGTCCTGAATCCAAGTAATACAAAACTGCTTCATTCCATGGGCAAAAGTCTGTAAGTTATTTTTGCTTTTATCAATAGAACTAACATTTCTGTATACTTTACTTCAAAAAATCACCAAGCCTGTTTTCACATATGTTTTGTATTGCATTGTGTGATTGTAGCCTCTGAGTTTGTTTAAATTAATAAATAAGTAATAATTACAAAAGCAGAAACTAGTAAAAATAATCTGCCATCTTAACCACCTCTGCTCTCTACAATTTGTACAATTTCATCTACCAGCCAGATTAGCAGAAATGCAGAGCTGATGAGTATTTTATATTGTCCTTAAAGATACCAAATATTAGCCTGAGTTAGATACCAGAGATCAACTGAGTTTCAGAGCTGCGACACTCTTGGCAAGAAAATTCTATTCTGTAAAGCTATCTTTTTCATTAAATAATACAGGTATTTAGTATGTACAGCATTTGTTGCTTTGTAGATAAAAAGTGAAATCTTCACATCTACAGCATTCTTCCTGAAAGATGTTTTTAGCTTGATTCTTCTACATTTGTGCTTGCAGATTTTATTTACCACATGGTTTGAGTATAGATAAAAATGGTAACTACTGGGTCACTGATGTAGCTCTCCATCAGGTATGTTTTTGAAGCTTTAATACTAGAACCTTAATACTTTGCCAAAAAATGTTTGTCTTTTCCTAGGGATTGGACATAAATTATATATCTAGGCCTGTTAAGATAAACGTTAAGAATATGCCTGCAGAAATTGACCCCTGTGGCCTTCATGGAATACAGCTGTGTTTAGTAATTTGCTACATGGACATAGTATTTAGAAATAAAAGTATCTGGTTTAAAATAATGATTCTTTTGAAAAAGAGCAGATTTTTCTGCTACGTCTTTGCTTGTTGATTCTCCTATGTACTTAAATCCAGAATATGAAACTAAATTTGTTTGCTGTAATCACAGGAAATATATATTTTAGTCAGAAATTTCCCAGAATCAATCCTATTGAAAAACCGGTAATAGATGTCAATATATTAAGGTTATATTTGGTATATAGATTTATTTTATACACAGTGACAGATATTTTTCCATAGGTAGTCATCCCTCTCATATTTCACCTTCCATAACTGAAACCTCTTTTCCTGTTGACTGAAAAAAAGGTTTTCAAACTGAGACGGGATGATCAAGAACCGTTACTGATCTTAGGAGTGGCTTTGCAACCGGGCAGTGATGAAAATCATTTCTGCCAACCGACTGATGTGGCCGTGGATCCGATCACTGGCAGCATTTACGTCTCTGATGGCTACTGTAACAGTCGAATCATTCAGTTCTCTCCAAATGGATTGTATGTGATGCAGTGGGGAGAAGGTACAGGTCAGAGCTCTTGGTACTTTACCCATACTGCTGTTATCATGACCGCATCATGAACCATGAGATTGCTGATGTTAGTGTTACTTTTATTTATAAATTTCTATTAGCGAAATACCTTCCAGGCCCTAGCTGAATTTCAGCCTTGCAGTCGTTGCATTCCAATTTTCTCTCTCCTGTTCGTACGGTTACTTGTAGTAGTTACATATTCACTAAAAATAAAAACTGGGAATTTGTTAGCATGCTGTCAGTACAGTATTGGCATGCCCTATCTTATCAAGAAAATGTTCTGACTTTCACAAAAAATTTACTTTTTTCTTGAACATTTGATCAAATAGTATAAGGCTTTACCATTTTTGCAAGATTTATGACATGATCCCATCTATTTTAAGTTTTATGAACAATCACATTTCTGCCTGACTCAGATTTATGTATCAGGCATTAAACTACACTAAATATTGTAGGATATAGCAACTTCATAAATTTAGGATTTACAAAGACAATGCAAAAGACTACCACAGGTTACCTACCTAAATGAGTAAAACTGCTAGGAGAAGAAAGCAAGCTGACTTTATTCTTTTCCCAGTGCTATATATTGTGTTACGTTACATATTGCTGTTTCTAAGCAAAACCAATAGTTTCATTGTGTACTTTTAAAACACATCTGGATATTTTGTATTGCAGAGACTTCTTTAGGCAGAGCCAGACCTGGACAGTTTCATATCCCTCACAGCTTAGCCCTGATCCCCGACTTCAGTCAGCTATGTGTTGCAGACAGGGAAAACGGTCGAATTCAGTGCTTCAGGTTAGAGACTGGGGAGTTCATAAGAGAGATCAAGCACAAATCGTTTGGAAGAGAGTTGTTTGCAGTTTCATATGCTCCAGGTAATCTTTTTTCCTGTTCTTCAGACTTCAAGTAGTTGTTTCATGCCGGTATGTCACAGTACACAGCGTTATTTCATGAAGAGTGTTATCATTTTATCTTAGGCCAGATATTTATTCTCTTTCAAAGTAGAGCTGATGTAATGGAAAATTTTAGAACTATCCTGTTTTCCTACTTGCAGGGTGAGGGAGGCTTGCATATAATCTCTGCTGCTGAGAAATCACTGATTACACTCCCTAAATATGATATCAACAGTCTTGTGCGCTTCCTAGTGACTGCACAGTCAATAATTAGTTAATAATAATGTTTTAAAATATTCATTTCAAGCTCCATTAAAGAGAGCAAAATAAAGAGCTTCCAAACTATCAAGTAAAGTTTTGGGTTTCAAAAAGCAAAAAATCTGAAAGCAAATAGTTTGAAAAAGTTGTGTTTTTTAATGGTACAATCTGTTTAACGATTACTGCATTAAGTTTTTGTATTAGATTTTTAATACCAGTACTGAAGGTAATGTAAATGTCAAGAACTAGACAAGGAATTTTGGCATGTCAGGCTCCTGACTCTGTAGTTGATATCAAATTTAGTATGCGGGTTCTCTCTCTTACATCTGCCAAGAACATAAGAAATGCTATACTGGATGAGATACTTTATATCTACAGTGCAGTGCTCTGTCTCTGACAGTGGCAGCAAGAGACGTGTTCTAAGGAGAACATGTAAGCCTGGCTGCATTTTGTGATCCAGTCCTCTCTTACTCCTCGTGCATCCACAAGCACTTTATTTAAGGTTGTTAGGAAGTAGCTCCTGACCTCTTCATAGTATCTTTCTATAGACCTGTTGCCCACAAGTTTTCCTAATCCTGTTTTGAACTGTCTTGTATTGTCTGCCTGCTTGACCTCCTGCAGTTACAGGCTCCAGAAGTCACTGCCCATTTTATTTTTTTAATTTAAAGAAGTGACTCATTTCATTGAGTGCTTCTCTGTCACAGTACTTTGGCAGTTGTGAATAACAGTTCCACACTCCTCATGCCTGCTGTCTCTTAGCCTTCTCCTCTCCAAACCAAAGAACCCCAGCCACCTTAGTCTCTCCCTATAAGCCATTTAATTGCTTCAGCCCCTTGACTATTGTAGTTGCCTTTCTCTCCTACCATCTTTAACTTCGTTAGGGCCTTCTTGAGATGTGGAAAATAAAACAGCATTCAGTACTCAAGATGTGGGCCTGATAAGTTTTTGCATAGTGGCAGAACTGTCCCCTCAATTCTTAATTCTCTTCCTGATGATGCCCAACATTCTGTTGAAAGTTTGGTTGTCACTGATAATGGAGCCAAAGGTTGCAGAGACCTTTCAGTCTCTGAGATGTCTCTCCTGAGTTGTAGCTGCCAGTTCCAAGCTAAATTATCATGTAGACATGATCTAGATTATTTTTTCGCAGAAGCATCACTCTACATTTGTCTTTGATGAAGCTCTTCTGCCATCTGTTTGACAACTCACTTATTCTTATAAAAAGTCTTTCCAGACTTTCTCAATATCATCAAGCTTTTGACTACTCTGCAGAACTCAATATCTTCCTCAGACTGGGAAATGTCACTGTTCACCCGATTTTCCATGTTACTGATGATGACTGTTGAATGAAACTGTTTCTGGCTTTGATCCCTGCAGGATCACACTACTCAGACTTCTCTGTCCTGAAAAATTATAAGCTCTGCCCTTAAGCTCTGCTCTTTGCTTCCTGTTCATTCAGCCCTCTGACAGCTTACATTCTTTAAAAACCTCTGATGCACAACTTTGTCAAAGGTTTTTTGAAAATCAGAGCATGTCTACAGAATCTCCTTTACCTGTGTGCTTTTCCTCCCCGTTCGGAGGTGAGGCACATTTTTGCTGTAGAGAAGCCATACCAACTTGTATCCGACAGGGCACACTTACCAATGTCTTATTCTTCATTATGGATTCTACTATCTCACTGGGCATGGAAGCCAGAATTCTTAATGTGTAGCTCTCAAGCACCCTTTTGAGCCCTTGTTGTACGTGGGCATTACGTTAGCAGTCGGCTAGTCTTCTGGAGGAGTGGCTATTTGCAGTCCTAGGTTACACAGCTTGGCCTGAGGTCTGTAATTTCACATTTGACTTCCTTCTGAACTTGAGTGAATGCTGTCCAAACCTGGTGAGTTACTAACCTCCAACTTGTCTAACACCTTTTGTGTATCTCCTTCCAGTCGAGCTGGCTTCTCTGACCTCTGCTACGAAAAAAGTTGAGTGTCAGAATCTCCCCAAAATATTCAACAGAAAAAAATTAACAAAAACTGAGCTTCTTTGCCACAGGCCCCTCATCCCCAAGTGCCCCTTTCACACCTTTTCCTCTTGTGGTCCCACTGATTGCTTAGCTGACTTTCTGCTTTTGATGCGTTTAAAGAACTTTTTGTTATCAGATCAAGCATCCTTGGCAAAGCATTCTTCAGACTATTTTTTTAAGACGTTCACATTCTTTTTACATTTAACCAATCTGTAAAATACTGCCTTGCTTGTTCTTCTAATTTGTATAAAGTGTGCCTCTCTTGAGTGCCAGACTTCCATCTGTTATACCTTACTTAACTTTCCTCCTGTGATTTAGTTTCCTATTGAGTTACATTTCTGTCTGTCTCTCTCTCAGACAGCCTTTTATCATCTGTACTATGACAATTCATCCCCACTAGAGTTTGCTATGTGTGGGTTGCTAAAGCAAATCTAATGTTGTTGCAGGTGGTCTCCTCTTTGCAGTTAACGGAATGCCTTATCCTGGAGAGGCAGAACCAGTGCAAGGATTTGTGATGAACTTCTCTACTGGAGAAATAATGGATACTTTCATTCCACTTAGAAAGGTAGAGTATTGCACAGAGTGACTGGTGCATATAATTATATATATGAGAATGTTGGTAACATCCTACTTCTCCAGCTTTTATAGGACAGTTACAGGAAACAAGATGTTTTATAATGTAAGGTATTCAAAAGGAATTCATTGTAATATTGACTTAATAAAGACACTAGAATTTCAGGTCTTAGTTTCTACATGTGGTACACATCCAAAAATTATACTACCCTCAAGATGATTCCTACAGACTATATCTTCAGTCAGGATAAGCCTACTTTATTGCTGTCAGACAGGTCTTAAAAGCTAGTTTAAGGGAAGAATGAGTGACTTGAAGGATTCATATATTTAGATGCTAGTAATTTGTCAAAAAATATGTATTAATAAGCAGAAATAAAATTCAACTGCATGGTTACACACCTTCTTTACAGAAGATCACTGTGGAAGTTACGGCTAAATGTCGTTCATACAGTATTGTCCGTAAAAGTTGTGTAGGCACCTGAGAGTAATCTGTGACTGCTTATCTTCACAGAGCTTTGAGATGCCACATGATGTTGTTGCTTCAGAAGATAAAACAGTATTCGTTGGAGATGTTCATGCCAGAGTGGTGTGGAAGTTTGCATCCACAGAAAGTATGTTCTTTTTGTTCTTAATGTCACAGCTTCACATTTTGTATCTTCAGATCAGTACCACTTATGTGGACTGCTGGCCAAGAACCTGGTGGCTTAAAGACAATGATTTAAGTACACTACAAGCTTTGCCTGCAGAAGTTGTGTGCTGCCGCTCAGTTTTCATTAACAGACCATTCCTAAGCATTGCTGCATGCGCTGTCAAAGAGTCCTGAGTGCTTGAGTTCATTTGTTGCAGGAGGACTCAAAATGCTTTTGCGTCATGATAGATCTATCCCTTGTCATGTCAGTACCTGCTTAAGCAGAAGCTTGATTCTTTAGCATTTTAGTAATTTTAATGTGTCATTTGCTGAGAAGTCAGCTGCTTCTTTCGAGGTTATCATCTAGGAAACTCCCAGAGGCTGAAGTAAAAACACAAGTCAACTTAAAACTCATTTCATTGGGAGTATTTATCATTAGAAAATGAATCTAGTATAATTTGAAGTCCTATTTCCAAGAAGTGGAAACACTTCCCAGTTTTAATCTAGTAACCCCTAAGGCAAGCAGCCTGACTTCAGGGAGAGGGACATGATTAGTCAGACATCAATTTAGTAGGATTCAGAGAGAGATTAGATATTTTACAGGAATGAAAATATAATCCACTGTTACATTATATTGGATAAAAAATGTATGAGAGAGATAAAACTTCAGGCTTCAGGGTGCTAGTCAACCAGTAAGAGTCTGCTATTATAAATGAACTTCTGACTAAGCCAGTTATTCCATATTTGTCTGTTTATAACTCATGGATTTTCCTTTGGGGCATCTGGTATCAGCTGGTCTTAATAACAGGAAACTGAACCAGATAAATAGTAATTCTGACTGGATATGGCTTTTTCTGCATGTAGTATCCTGAATAAGAACACTTCTAGGTTTTTATTCAAAGAAACATGAGAAGAAAAAAATAATGGAGTTCTTCATCACTTACGGGTTAGAGGAGGAAAGTACATCATTTTCATTTTAGCTTTTGCTGCACTATAAAACTTAGTAGCTCAGGAGCCCTGATTCAGCCAGCCTTTAACCCATTGTGATTTTGATGATAATGAACAGTTTTCTTTTTGTAGTACTCCCTGAACCTTTACACATGCCCATAAAATCTCTGTGTGGCATAAGAGTTAATTATTGCAAACACCTTTCATGACTCCAGCTCTTCCTTTTTTCAATGGCCTTGTGAGCTACTGAAGTCATACTGACTTTCCTTGGTGAAGTTCATGTGCTGATCAGATTGTTGACTGTAGGATTGTACTGTACATTTGAGAAGGCTAGCAGGAAAATGTCACTGAGTGTCTTTTTGAAATGTCAGTTGTCCTGAAGAATGATTTTGTTTTACAGAAATGGAGCATCGGTCAGTTAAAAAGGCTGGTATTGAGGTACAGGAAATAAAAGGTTAGTCTGATTTGTAATGGAAATGAAGGAACCAGTACTTTCACATAGACTAGGACTACTTCTGCCAAGTTGGAGGGAAAAATGCTAACTAGTTTGACTGTTTTATTTTTCACTATCATTTCCTACAGATAAAATGAGCTGGCACAGGAAGCACTAGGAAGCAGCTTTTAAGTGTTACCTAGTAGACGCTATTTTACAGCCAATCTAAACATTCAATTTCCAGTGATGACAAGTGCTTCACAGATACTAAGATAAAAATTTAACTAGTGGATTAATTCCATACCACCATCTGGTATGGTCCAGATTGGTATCTGTGTCAGCTCCCTTAGATGCAGAAACAGATCCGAAATATAACTGCGATATTTACTCCCCAGCACCCTTCCTGCTGCTCCACAGCCCTCAAACACCAAAAAAAGGGTTATTTGAAATGGCAATTGGTTTGTCTTTCTGCATAGTCTTTCAGTACCCAGCCTTGCCAGTCACACCGTATGGCAAAAAATACCATTTTTTCTATTTAGATTTATTTCCCTAGATTTACTGCTTTCTTTAATTCAATTTATCTGCATGAAAATGAAAACAAGAAAATAAAAAGAAAATAAAACCATGTAGAAACTTAATGTAAAGATAAAGAAAACACATGTAAGAAAGAAAGACATACATGTAGAGATTGAAAGGGGTAGAGTAGCAATTCAGGAAGATGAAAAGTGATTTTAACGATTTGTATTTTGTTACCTAGGTCTTTCATGTTGAAAAGTTCCTTTACCTCACAGAAAAACAGTACCGGCCTATGGAGAGGCCTTTATAAAAAGTTCAAACATTCTTAACTGCTTTTCTTTGGTTGAATGCAGAGCTTGTGTGGTTTGCTTTAGCGCTGTTTATGCAGACAGAGGAAAATACCAAAAGACCCCAACTGCCAATTGCAAGCGTATAGAATAAAGGAGGCTGACATTATAAAACAATGAAATCCTTATTGCCAAAAGTGTTAGCCTTCTATTTATCTCTGTTGGTACATCAGCCCTGCTGATGCACTCGAAAGGGAAGTGCTGACATAGCATCCACAGTACAACACATTTAAGGATACAGTAATGCATTTTGACTTTCTTTAGGAACATAGCATGCATGCTAGCTGACGCTTCTAATGTTGCAGGGAAAAATGCAATAGTATCACCAGGCTAAGAAACAGTTTTTAAGTAGCTATCTCTGAAACCACTTAGGTTAGGCAGACTGAAATTAACATTTTTCAACTCTAATTGAAGACAACAGATAGCCAATGGACTTCGTGTCATCCTCTGCTTAGTAAGTGGACAGGAGTGGCCTGCACTTTCACAGTCTCCTGGTGATAGACTGTTACTGTTGTTTGCACTGCTGTGAAGTGGGGGAATATACAAGAACTGTAGCTTTGCCCGAAGGTGGGCAAGATGGTGGAAGAAAATTTGTTTTGGTTATGACTTCTACTTGAACAGATAGCATGTTATCATTATATCATTGTTGTCATTGTATTAGTGTTAAGTGTAAACTGAAGTATTTGCTATTCTTTCAGAGTAGAACATCATTCTCAGTTTGATACAGAATCAAAACAAAGTTGATTCAGAGTGTTTCTGGTGGAGCTACTTCTTAAGACATGCAGTTAAGTCAGACTATAAAATATATAGCTAGATGGTTTTACTCACTGAAAGTTAGCACAAACCATGTGATCCTTTATACACACATGAAACAGCATAGAGGATTTTATTGAAATTGCTTTTTTCCTTGTAGGCGGAGACATAACAAATTAGTCAGGAATGACTGGATGCAGTTTTCAAAAGTCCTCCAGGTTTACAGAGCCAAAGTTCTTTCATGGGGTGTAGCAGTTCTGAAAATTTAACCCTTTGTCACAAGTTTATTAAAAAGAACTTTAAATGCTTTCCTTTTTGTTTATGATAATACAGCATATACTGGATTTCTGTATTGCTTGTAGAAGTGTTATTATCAAAGTGAGATACTTACTTGATATTACATCACACACCTATTTGCAAAAATAGGTCTTTTAGGGATTTTCCCACATTTTAAAGGATAGATACTTTTTAAGACACCGCTCTCTTCCCCATTCGAGAAAAGTAGAGGGCATCTTTGCTAGTGAGTGATATCATTCAGACTCTCTGCCTTAGTTTGGGATAACATCAGCAAGAGCTAAAAATGTCTCCATAAGTGTTTGTCTTTTTTTTCTGTCTAACTCAACACTTCAGGTGTTCTAGCTTGTTCTTTTCTTTAATGCCTTGTTCTGTGTTGCTTGCTGCATTTGGATTACATACTGAAATTGTCTTCTTTTTAAAGAATCAGAAACAATTGTAGAAGCCAGGTTGAAAAACAGCCCAGAATCAACAGACCCTCTAAAGAAGCAGGAAAAACAACATTTGGTCCGACAGGCCAGCACTGGAGTTTCCTTTGTTCTTATTACAACTCTTCTAATTATCCCTGTTGTTGTCCTGCTGGCAATTCTAGTATTTATTCGGTGGAGGAAGACAACGGTCTATGGAGGTAACCATGAGTAACTCTAGAGAAGAGGCTTTTATTATTCCCATTCAAAACATCGCTGAACACTGAGGGACAAGAGTATGAAGAAAGAGGCTTTCTGTCCCTTTACCATTCTGACCAGTTACTGTGACACTGCATGCAAACTAGGAATCAGCGTGCACCCAGCAACTGCACCCCCGTATGCCTTTAATATTACATCTCAAGCCACCACCTTTTCAGAACATGTATCTAAACTTTAATTGGTGTCAAGCTGAAAATTAGTATCTCAGAAATGACTAGAATATGTTCATGTTGTTGTCTAGAATACATAAATTTTAATATTCTGAGCATAGTTTGATTTTCAGTTGGGGATCCTTAAATTGTTGAGAACAAAAGACTTTATGGGTATTATAAAGGTATAAGCAAAATGCAAACAGATAACATTTACAAGAGCTTATATATTATTGCTCACTACTACCTTGTGCATTTTGTGAGTTGGACATATTTCCATAATGCACCTCCATCCATTGCTGTGAGAGCTTTAATTGGTACTTAAAATGCTATGCAAATTTGTTCTTAATTCATATTATATTATAATGTTACTTTTGAGAAACTGTTAGGCTGCAGTAGGAGTTTGATCATTACCCGTGTTATTTTGTATCGCATAAATAGTTTTATCAAGGTATTCTCATCAAGAGAAGAGAATGTACGTGGAACAGACTAATAGCAGAGTTCTGCCACTGGCTAGGACATACTGTGACAGAGTAGGTAATTCAGTGGTCTGACATTGCTGTGCAACTGAATTGGATGTATTTGATTTGAAGATTTCAGCGTGCAGCTTCCTAACACTGTGTTCAAACATGTTTAGCACATGAAATGTGCTGACTACTGCAGTACTGCGGTTAATGGATATGATCTATAATAGCACCTTTGCATTCCACTTAGATTCAAGCAGTGCTTGAATTTACTGTGTCAAAAAGCATGATACAGTTGCATTGGTCAAAGTAAACTTCTTGCACTGATTTGTGGAAACTGAGTAGTATATAGGAAAAGGCATTTTGGTCATGATATTTAATTTTTCTTCACATGAAGGATGGAAAGAGTTACCCGAGAGGAGGATATAGGGGAGAGAGAAAGTTCCTCCAAAAAACCTGAAGAAATTCACAGATCACTATCTTCCAAAAAACCAGTTTCCTCTGAAGGGAAACTATACCATTTTAAACATCAAGCTGTATTTTGCAGTGTGCTTGAATGTAGTTGTGCACATTATAAATGATAAGATTCTTGTCCTTCCTGTAAACGCTTCACAATAACATAAGCGAATAGTTGAGGGAAGGAAATTCTCAGAAATAACTCACATGTGAATCTTACAAATGGATGAATTGGCATAAACTGAACATCCATGGCATGATAATTTTGTTAGGAATTATAATTTCACCTTAAGTAGCTGAAAAGTATCAGTTTTGCTTCTTAGAGCTGCTGAGCAATTTGTTGAATGTCTGTGCTTTATATCGAAAACACAGATAATTATTTAATCAGAGAATATGATTTTTTTAGCTTATTTTTGAAATCTCCCTTATTTTTCAGCTGATGGGGAACACAAACTTGATTCAAGTTCAGGCAGAATTTTAGGGAGACTCAGAGGTAAGTCTAAGTTATTGAAGATCTTTTAAGAATGCAGTAACTGGAGGTTTTCATTCTGTGTTCACTTCTAGCTGAATAACAGATTTGATTGAACTTTCAAAGAGGAAGGATTAGGGGAAAAGCTGAGGTGTTTTGTGGAAATATCTTTTATGACACCTTCCATCCATCATTATCTGTCTGCTGAAGAGGATGTCTCACTACCAGTGGGAGAGCAGTAGCTGTTATAATGAGTTATCTGTGGATCTGGTGAATGAAATGAAGCATTTTGAGATGAAGGGCAAACTGGTGGGAACACAAATAGCCTGCATAAAGACTTAATGAAACAGTGGATGCTGAAAAACATAGTCTGAAACTTCTACTTCAAAGATGAATTTCCTTCCTCTTTCATAATCTCTGTGCTTAGCTTTTATGGCTTATGTGCTGATCTTTAACAACAGTTTCTGGAAGGACACTTAAAATAGTCTCCTCTATACTGCTGAATGAGTAGATTTTTATTCCCCCCGTACAGTATAGCAAACCTCATGACAACCCTTTCCTTTCCACAGGGAAAGACGGTGGCCTTAACCTTGGGAACTTCTTTGCAAGTCACAAAGGCTACAGCCGAAAAGGGTTTGACCGACTGAGCACTGAAGGAAGTGATCAAGAAAAAGATGAAGATGATGGCACAGATTCAGAAGAAGAGTGTTCAGCACCTCCACCCCCACCAGCACCTTCATCATCCTGAAACCATCCTTTGAGTTCTCCATTATATGATTCAACCAGAATGTCAGATTCCTTTTCCCTTAAGCACGTTTAAGATTTTGTGTATTTAATTGTAAACTGTACTAGTCTGTGTGAGGCTGTACACTGGTTCCTTTAATTTTTGTTTGGTTTTAGTTCTGTTTTTTAAGTGGAGGAGTGTATGAAAGTTCCATATCAGTGCCATTGTTTTTTATGTGAACATCTTAATAAAGCAAACAGTCTTCTAATTGCAGCACTGATTTAAAGCAGTAGTATTTTCTCATCACAATTTGGGGATCTTGTAAATAAGTCGTACTATCTGCTTCATCAAAATATTTTTCCTGTAACTATTCAGTTGCCAGTTTCTGTTTTGTGCCTTTCCTCTTCAATGTCCTTAACCTGTTGCAGTACAGAAAAAATACAGTGCCACAAGAAAATAAAGCTGCTAAATCTTCTTCTATTTTTTTAAAATCACTAACATTATATTGCATTGAAGGAAAGAAAAAAAGTCTCTATTTAATTTTTTTTCTTCTTCCTAACTTGATGTGTTTCTCGGATGTCTTATTTTTAGATGGTATCACTGTTAGAACACTATTTTCAGAAGCTGAATGTAATTTGTGTAATAAAGTATTCGCAGAGCATTAGCTGTCAGAGTGTACTTTGGAATTTTTGCATACTTTTAAGTTTTTTGTATACAACTTTTGTAAAAGTTACACAGACCACTTAATATGGTAAAAACTTTAATATCTTCTACCAGCAGAGAAAAAGTGCCATTTTGTATGGAAGCTGGAAAAATATTTTGCTATGTCACAAGGGTTTTTTTTAAAGAATAATAATTTACATACATGTACAGAGTCAAGCTTAAACATCTAAAGAGGAATTTTACTTGTATAATAAAACCACAGGGTATTTCCCTTAATAAAACATGGTCACAGCTAAGAGGAAACCTATGTCTCAAATTAAATATGCAGATTAAGTCAGGGTAGGCATCTAATACTACCTGATTTGTAGTACTGATTTTCTTGTTTCTCCACACTTCCTTTTTCATTCATACAAGAGTCCTCAGTCCCATAATGTGCTTACTCATTGAACAGAGACTTGCAGAAGACCTGCTAGATAATTGTCATGGCTGTATGAGTCATCTGAAGTGTGAATCATTGTGTGACATCATCATGATTTATCAGTCGAGTTTGAGGATCACAGCACGATTAATCTCCTTTTAAAGCCTGTATTATGAGTAGAGTGTATGCAGCTGTAATTGCCACAGGGTTTTATGAAACGGCTTTCATTGTCGTCATTGCAGGTGTTGTAATTGGCTGTTGCTGGTGTTGAGCTTCAAAAATAGGCTTTAGGTTTCTTGTGGCAGCAGGTTTTGCAAGGTGTTTTTTGAGGGAATAAGGGTAATGATAGTGGAGCAAAAGATAAGGTTTCTTCCCCTAGCAAGATTTTATGTATCTTCTTTTTCTGCAACAAAAACTCAAAATCCTTGACAGGTTGTTTTTTCTCAAGTATACCAAAATCTCCAGGATAGCTTTCTAAAAGGCTGGAGTATAGGCTTAGTTGCATTTGATATGTATTTAGTGCATACTCTTAAGTTGCTTCCTCTCCTGCTAATTTTCTCTGTTCCTAATGTTAGAAGGAAAATGGCCTGTTTCTGTCTCGCTTTTGAAAGCAAGGCAGTGTTATTTTTAGCTGTGGCCTTGATCCCCTTGTATGTGAATAAAAACAAATAAGGTAGTTGGGAAGGATCTGCTAAAGGTATCTGCAAAGATGACAAGTCACTAGTTTACAGGAAGTTTTCAATTAGAGCAATTAAGAAAGCTGTGATGGCACTGCTATCATAGGTAGTGTATATGGCATCAGTTCTAAAAGATCACAGGCTTTTCTCAAAAGCGATCAGTAATGGTATACTTTTATAACATTTGGATAGCTCACTTTATGTCTAAGTAATGTTGGGTCTTCTCTGCTTCCATGGTATTAGGTTGATGAAGATAATATGCAGCTGCCTCCTTCCTCCATTCCTTTGCTCATTATCTCCAATTAAAAAAAAAAAATACTGTGTTGAGGGGGGAGTAGCCAAACACAGTTTAATTGCAGGTACAAGCTAAAACAGGTTAATTCCGTATTAGTCATAATCTCTGCTCTCTGGAATTCAGAGGTTGGTTGCTACAATAATCCTGGGCTGCAGAAAGAGAAGCAATTTGAGTGAGATGACTGTCACCCTCTACTCTGCTCTCTTGGCATACAGCATCCAGCTCTGGGGTGTCCAGCACATGGACCTGTTGGAGCAGGTCCAGAGGAGGGCTGCAAAGATGATCAGAGGGCTGGAACACATCTCCTACGAGGAAAGGCTGAGAGAGTTGGGGTTGTTCAGCCTGGAGAAGAGAAGGCTCCAGGGAGACCATCTTGCACCCCTTCAATACTTAAAGCGGGCTTATAAGACAGAGACTTTTTATGAAGGCCTGTAGGGATGAGACAAGGGTTAATGGTTTTAAACTAAAAGAGGGTATATTTAGATTGGATATTGGGAAGAAATTCTTCACCATGTATGTGGTGAGGCACTGGCACAGGTTGCCCAGAGAAGTTGTGGCTGCCCTCTCAGTGGCAGTGTTCAAAGCCAGGTTGGATGGGGCTTTGAGCAACCTGGTCTAGTGGAAGGTGTCCCTGCCCATGGCAGGGGGGTTGGAACTAGGTGATCAAGGTCCCTTCCAACACAAACCATTCTGTGATTCTTTGAGAACTGCGTTGACAGGCAACCAATTACTTCCCAGCAGCAAACTTCATCACATCAAGTTACATGCTCTCATTTCATATGGGTACAATGGCAGAAAATGTGAACCTGCTTGAAGGCACGGAATATTCTTTTATTAAAGCTGCATCTTACAAAAACAGTGTACCAGAGACTTCATGCTGCAATAGAAAATTCATGTAGAAAGGAAGACATAAGCTTTCTGTAATCATAGCTCTCATTTTAATAAGCCAGCAGACCATCATCCATCCTAGTAAGTTCTATGTGCTAATATTGTTATTTATGTATTAAAAACCGAATACTAGTTATTCAATCTCAGCTAGTGGATTTGGAGTGCATGTGTTTAATTTAGTTTCAGCAATTGTCCCAGTGAAGACTATGCTTTTTAAATGAACAACATGGAATTGCACATTTGAAGACTTCAAAGACATGACACTAGCTTTCATGAATTGCTGATTAATCTTTTCTTAAGCTTTTTTAAGACAGAAGAATCTCGGTTATTGTAGGGGCTGAATATTTTCATTAAAATGAGGGTGATAAAGGAGCTAAGCATCTTTCCCAGTGGTAGTACTCTATCGAGCATCTCCCTGTTTTTGCACAGTATGACGTACTGCAAGTCCTTCAGAGTGATGGGAAGGTGGCTGCTGTCCTCTGGCAAGCAGTGTCGGGGGATCTTCAGTAGCTTGCTGTGAACCAGCTGTAAGTGAGGGCAGACTAGGGCAACTGCAAGCTGCCATGAGGAGGATGCGCTGAACTGTAACAAGCAGGTTGTCACCCAAGTCACCTGAAGGTGTCCCAATTAAATGAAATTACCATCCCAATTAAGCATCTGTCCTTGCCACGAGTATCATTATGTGAAAATTGATTCCTTGGGAAGCATCTCGATCAAGTTTTCTAGTAAGTAGTGCACTGCAGTAGTTAATGAGGATTTATAGATTAATGCACTAAATTGCAACAGCTTCTTGCTTGCCAAAGCTAGATTTATTTATGTTTTATCAGAACTTTTAGGTGAGTAATGTCTGTCATGCTGCAGAGTATTAGGATTAAGTGCGGGTCGTGGTACAGAGAAGGGACTTTGTTGATTTCTATCTTGTCATTCAGACACATGTGGGAACTTGTTTGAACAACTACGTATGTATTAGCAATACTAATTGTGGGGAGCAGATCACTGCTGAGCAATTAAAAAGCAACTTTATTATTTAATTGCACATTAGGACATACTTTTAAAGTCGAAAGACTGTGTTATGATATAGTGCACAGTTTGTGTGGATAATATACTATTTGTTTGTGTGTAATATAATACTAAAAAAAAACCCACAAGTGTCCACGTCAGTTAAAATAAAGAGCTGAAAATAGGCTACTGTATTTTCTATGTAAAATAGATGCTAGTAAACACTAGTTTTAGGACCCTGATCTGCCTTTATCTGGTTTTTTAATTCTTAAATGTGAAAGTACTTTTTGTCCATTGTGAATTATCAAAATCTGTTATGAAAATTTACACTGTAACTGCTCTTCAAACTCCTTTCCAATACCAGTGAAAAATTTAGATTCATCTGTGTAGCTAAACATTACTGACAGAAGAAAAGAGCAGAGCCAACAGTGTAGAGGAGGATTTTAAATCTCCAGTGGCACCTACTTATCCAAGAAAAACCTGCAAATTTCTTGCTGTTTCTGGACATGATCACTGGAAAACCTAAAGAAGCATCCAGCTGGCTTTGTCACATACATAGTTGGAGAGGTATAATGGAGAGCTTCGTGGGAGTCAGCTTGGAAGCGGCACTAGAATTTCTTAATACTACAGGTCTCCAAGGCACACTTGCTGAACTGCTTCTTTCTTTAGCTCCTTTCCTCTAGTGTTGCTTGTCAATTAGTTGCATGGGAAGCATCCTGCGAGTGACGCTCTGTCTGATTGCATTGTACAACATTTAAAATATTACACAGATGATGTAGATGCAATTTTTTTCTAGGAAACTGTGCCAAAAGTATCATTTTAAAGATGCAGTGGAGCAATTTGTTCCTAGCAAATAGTCAGTGGTAACAGTTCAGCAGACTAGGGAAATTATTATTAATTACCAACTACACGTATTTTTCAAACTGAAACATACAAGAAACCTAAATCCTTTACACTGTTTTGTAATTAAAATCTAAGAATTTTGACAGAATGGGGATAAGGCAACCCACATATCCAGCCATAACAGGCTAAAGTTGGTGCTACTTATGAGGTGGGCTTTAAAAGCAGAACCCTGCCCTGGCCACTACATTCCTCAATGCTTTGATGCCCCTCCCATATGTGTTACTGCTGTCTTCAGCCACGGCACATCCTAAAACTGCAGCTGGCTCCGGGCCCAGCCATCCAGCCAGGTTCTCATCCAGCAATGTGTATGCCCACCCAAGCCACAAGCAGCCAGTTTCTCCTGGGGGATGCCACACACAACGCAGGCTGCATGGCCCTCAGGTGTTGCTATAATCAGGTGATCATTCTGCTGGGAGTGCACTCTGGGAAAGAATGGCTCAGAGAAACAAACCGCTGGGCAGCCGTTTCTGCGAGCACCGCGGGCTCACCAGGTGGTGGTGGCAACGGGGTCCTGTGGGGACGGGCTCCTGGCATGTGGCCACATCAGTGTGCGGGCAGCCACAGCCACCGATCGTCAGCACGCTCCACAGTGAATCCCGTGCATCTGCAGAGAAGTTTGCAAGCCTAAAACATGAAGTTTCACAGTACAACACTGCAAGCACACACTGAACCCTGCCCTGCTCCTGTACAGGCTGCTCTGCTTTCCCCAGGTCTCCAGTCCGCAGAAGTGATGGGTGATGTCTCCGACTTCGTGAACAATCTGGTGGGGAACCCCACGTATTATTTACTGCACATTGCCAAAATTCTGCACAAAACATAGAACTCGTCTTCTTGTGGACTTTTCTGTTGGGGCTTTCATCACTATGCCCGCCAGCTTTGTGAGGAGTATTGAGTATTTTTTCCAGTACATCTGGGAACTCATGCGATGCTGTTCACTTTGTATGGCACGGGGAAGCAAACACTTCACTGCAATAACGGCATTAGGTCCTCCCACAAATGGTGAGAAAACATAGTGAATTCTCACTGCGAATTGCCACTCGAGTTAATTTCCACTCTGAATCACCATCCTTGCAGGTAGTCTGTTTAATGCCAAACAATATCCCCTGCCCTTTAAAGGGCACGAAATCTGCAATGTAGCTTTACTGCTTTTGACTTTTGATTCTCTCCTGTGTTAGAGGACTCGTGAAGATTCACTACAAATGCAGAGAATGGAAAGTTATATTTATACCCTTTTTAGGCATATTTATAATGCCATTTTGCTTAGCTAGCACAGCTGAACAGTTTCTCCTAATCCATCTGACTGGCTAATTGTACAAGTGCAATACATGTGCTTTCTCTCCTGAGGAGCTGTGGGTGGGCATGGAAAGCAAAATGTTATGTCTGCTGGCATTGCACAAAGAATGACTCCGGCAGTAGTGTAACAACAATTTTGTCCCACAATCTGGCAGTGAAGTTTATTTTAGTACAGCATTGTTGTCAGAGTGCTATAATTATGAGTCAGACAACAGTTTTGTTTTAAGTTTTCCAGTGATTTATGACCTCCTAATAATTACTTTTTCACCTGGCATTTTCCTGTTTGTTCTTCATCAGAAGTGACTATTTTTAATGGGGAAATTGGAAGAGAATCCTTTCAAATAATTTGAGCTATGCGAGCATGCAAAAAGGAGATTCTCCTGCCATTTGAAAAATTAAACTGTTTTTATGCCAGAGTACTTTGAAAAGCTGGATGTCTTTTTTCACAAGGAATGTTTTCCACATGATTCAACATTCACAGTTCAAGCAAGTGTAGCCTTAAATGAATAGTCTGACATAGATGAATTGTCAAATATTAATGCATTCCTTTGCTTCTCTTCTTTAGGACTGCCATTGACTTTGCATGAGAGGAACAAAAAAGAAGAGGTGAAGAAGAAAAGACAAATTGCATGTCATTAGCAAAACTCCACTCTTCCGCATGGCAGTACAGCCACCACGCAAATAAAGACCACAAATTCTTCTCATTCCACCAAAGACAGGACAAACTATCAGTTACGAAAAAACTCGCAACAGATCCTAATAAAAAGATGACAAAAGGGCACAAAGAAAATCAAGTCATACAGTTGGTAGTATCATGTTAGAAGCAGGGATACCCAGAATAAGAGCAGACGGTAAGTTGACATGAAAACTCTTTTTTTTAAGTACAAACCAGGAGTTCGTAATTCAAAAACCTATAACCCATACAGGTCTTTGTCCAACCCTTCTCTTGACGTTGTTTTTCTAAGAAACAGGACAGCCTGAGTTATAACAAAAGCTAGAATAAATAAATGCAGAATGCCTGTTACACTGTTTAAATGCAGTTTCAGGGTTTTCCTTTACTTCCATCATTGATACGTGGCTTATGATTTATATATATTTAAACTTAGCAAAAGTAAGGTAGTAATATTCACAGGGTATATGGACTTTAAAAAGTCTGGGTACCAGGGACCTCTTGTGGATAGATTGTGTTGGGATGCTGGTTGCTAACTGAGTCAGGCTTAGTCTTTTGTACGTTTCAATAGAGCAGTAAGGGTTTGCTTAGCAAGTAAGACATACAAGCACTGGTGCTCCTTAGTTTGAAGAAAACTGAGGGGAAATAGTTATATTTACAAGTATGGAAGAGAGTATTAAATGAGGGGCAAGCTAAACAGTCTGATTACTTTAATCAGTCCTTAAGAACAGATCAAAAAGTACAGGACTCATCTGTAAACACTGAGAAATTTAACTGAAGTATGCAGATGAACTAATAGGAACAGTACTGCTCAGTGAATTGTTTAGAGTGAATTTTTTATCTGATTAGGTGTTTTCCTTTTTAGTACATTATCCATAAAAAGGTTTAGAGAAGTCTCTTAGTTTTTTTCTAAGGTCTTCAGAGACAAGAATGATCCTAACCAAGTGAGGTATACAGCAGGTAGAGTGTGATTTTTCCTTGCTGTGTGAGCTGACTAATTACTGGGACATATGGAGAAAGATTCTGAAAATTTTATTTCTGATTTTATTAGTAAATAATTTTCATGCTGATAATGTGGGATGAAAACATTTCTTATGTTCTGTCAACAGAGAGCTGAGCTAAGACTAATGTATTGATCAAGGTAGAAAAGTAAAAGATGCACTACTTCATGATGGGTAAATCATAGTGGAGCAAAGAGAAGGAGAAATAAGCAAAAGAAAAGGGAAATATTCACAAGACAGTAGACATAATTTAGGGGCTCACATGGCATTCCCAGATTGTGTGCGCACACTGACACTTCCCTACATTTTTGGAAGTATAGTCCTATAGCAGGTCTTCTTGAGGCCACCCCATTTTCCTCTGTTTGATCCTCTCTTCTTCAGACCTTCAGCACTGCGCTTCGAAACTTTCCCGCTGCTGATGCCTAGAGACTGCTTTCCAATACACAAGTAGGCACTCGTTTAAGTTAATTGGAGGCACTTCTTATCTGGCCTGAATTGCCATGTCACTAATGCTGCAAGCAGGCAGGAATTTTTTTTTTTTTATAGTCTTTTTTCTTTGTCATCATTGGAAGGCTGGGCATGTTGATTTCAATCTGCTTTTTGAATGTGAAATTCTTATTCTGTTTTGCTTCAACAAAATCACCTAGAGTAAAGCACTGACAGACACAGCTCGGGTAAAACTGGTATTCACTCCTGAAATAATGATTCATTGATGCCTTAGATGTGGACTGAAAGAGAACATTGATTAAGTATTGTTACAGAAAAATGTAAAAATCACTCTGTAACACTAAGTACATCATCTGCAAAATAGCAGCTTATTGTCACACAGTACAACCTCGGTTTGTTGAACACTTTTACCAACTTGGATATATACCTAGTCAGACCACCAGGTACTTAATTTCTACACTATACCAATATCTCTTCTCTCACTCCCCAAAAACATTTTGATAAAAATGAGGTAATCATTTTTATTCCAGGTTAAGAACTCACATACTGACACATAAGAAAGACAATATGCTTGGAAGAATCTGCTCGGGGGAAAAAAAAAAGGTCTAAGAGCACCCAGTTCTTCCGTGGTGTTACACTTAAGGTTGTTACGGAAGCAATAGTAGAGAACAATTTTGCACAAAGATTTTTGCTTTGAAATGTGCTGTTTAGACATATGCAGGAGAGACCTAAGAAAACTGATTGGATTCAGTCTTGTTTTCTGAAACACAGGCAACCTTTTGTACCCTAACACTGTTATTTCATTAACAATCATGATCCGATTTTTTTCTCTCCCAAAATCATCTGGATTTTTTTTTCAATACAGAACACAGCTCTGACATTCTGACTTTCTTACTTTAATTTCTGGTTCTGTACTTTAAAAAAAAAATATCTTTCCACTAGAGTGTTTGTTACTAAAAATTTAGAAACAGGCAAAAATTAATATATAATTTTGAAGATGCACAGAAAGCACAAAATGCACTGGAAATAGAATGGTGACAAGCTAGGTAGCTTATTGTGACAAAGAAACAACCCAGAAACAGTATGTTATGCTGAAAAATTCTGTCTTCACTACTCCAAACCTACTGAAAGATAGCTGGGTAGAAGCAATCAAGGAGATTTCTGCAGTGTGTTTAATACAATTTCTTGATGGACAAGCTGACTAAGGAAGATACTCTACTGGATACATTACTCTCAGAAAGAACTGGTTTGGAGTGTGAAGGTCATGGCAGTCTCGCCTTTAGCCATCACGAAAGGGTAGAGTTTAAGATACTGAGAGATGTGAGTAAGATTAGTGACAGAATTGCAACCATGAACTTCAGGAGAGCAGAAACATGACAGACTGAAAAGATAACACAAGCTTCCTTACTACAGACTTACTATGTTAACTTGGTGCCAAGCACCGTCTGTGGAGTCATTCATTCTATTCGGCTGTGTCTGTGTTTGTGTAATTCATGAGACAGACAATTAGAGCTAAAGCTTTAGGTTCAGGCTCCTTCCCATATTTTTACAATTGATTATATCCACTAAACAGAAGGCCTCTTTGAAACTCATTTATTTATTACTTTTTTCCTGTTTAAAGCTGGTATTTTCCTGATTTGGTTGTAGATTTACATAAAAAGAAATAATTTCATCCCCTGTATGAAAACGGAATATGAGTTCTTGGAATTGATTTTCAAATTCTGAATCATGTCTGCACTACACAATGAACTGTCACTGACAAGAATGAATGGTCAACGGGTGAAATGTGGAAAAGTAGTGCTATAATCCTGAGGAAACCACACAGTGAATTCTCCTGGTTTATGAGGCTGTCATAACTTGTAACATTTGGAGCCAAACTATGTTAGAAAATCAAGTGCTGCTGTACATCAGCTTTACTCCATAAGAGTTGCACATGGTTTGTTCCAAAACCATTTTCCTCCACAAGCTTTTCTTATGGAATGATGTCAACAAATCCTCACTTAAAAGCTCCATGCATTTTCTCTTTCTTTCCTGGTCTCCAATTTATATTGAAGAAGCTGAAGCAATGAGAACTTTGGAGGTGAGGCTGTTAACAGTACAAGCAGGAGAATTTCAGGCTTCATCAGTCTGTCTGGCACATAGATCTTACAATCAGACTTTCAAGTATGCTTAGGGCACCTTCACAGTCTTCTGCTGGCACAGTCTGCTTTTGTGCTGGTGCTGCACTGAAAACTTTAACCTAATCTTTAAATCCCTACTTACCTCCTCAGATTCAACCCCCAAGTTAGATGCCCTCTCTTCCTGTACATTGCTTGGGGAATGCCAGGTGTGTAGACACTGTATTCATGGAGACATTTTGCTAACATGTTAAAAAGTATCATAAGGCTAAGGTACAGACCTATGCTTAGGCTAGATTTCTAAGAGATTTTTATCCAGACAGAAGAGACAGTTTTTACAGCTTCTGAATAAGTGCTCTTCAGTAGTACAGGATGAGAAGCAGGGTATTATGCCTTTTTCACTGAGTTTTGTGGGACAGTTTGTCATTTTGTAAGCACTACTGTAGGCTTTGGACCCCAGAGGTAAGCTATTTGGGGGATTTGTTCTATATGATTCTTGCTTTAGCTTAGCACGAGATATGCTGGGCATACCCAGTCCTTAGTTCTGTAGTTGCCCAGTAGCAGAAATTTAGAGTCCTGACAACGATAATGAGAAAACTTGTAGGCGTCCAATTTTAGATGGTGAATTTTAAGGGACATATTGGATATGGATGCCTATGGCGTCATATAAATACCTTCAGCCTCCCTAAGACTATAACTAGAAGTACATAGGGTATTCTTTATAACCTAAGAACGATAAGAGATCTTAGAAAGGTAAGAGATAAGAAAGGCTAATGTGATTTTCAGGTATCTGCTTCTTTATGTTACTTTCTTCTAGTCTGAGCCTCCTCTAATGGCACGGCAACTGGAACGGGCATTTGGGCTCAGGAACTAAGAAGAAATCCTGGATATTTTGGATGTTGCTGAAGTGTTCACTGTGTTAGCTGGCTTGACTAAGTCTTTTAAGGAAACCACTAATAAACTCCAAGCTCAGTTTTCCTCTATCAGGAGGCTGATAGAAAGAAGATCCTGATCTAAGAATCCTCAATCCCTGATCCAGAAACTCGAGTCGGGTCCATAAAACAAGGTAGGTACAACCTCTATTAACTCAGCTGAAGTGTTTCAGATGTTTCAGTAGTATAGCCAGAAGAGACTTAAGCCTGTTTGGTTTAAATTTGTTCCCTCCGAAGGAATGATGAAATGCAAGGTCAAGTTACAATAACCAAAGAAATACCCAAGGCTAGCTGTTGATGTAAACCTGATAAAAGTGACTTGGGCAGCCAGTAGAAGTAACATTTTTATGTACTCAATTCAGCTAAGAAATAGTTGGTAAATCAGTATTAAAATGCATGAGATAGAACAATGGTGTTTCTAAATAGCATACCATGTTCCTTCTGCTAGCCTGCACTAGAGTAGGTAAACATCTGGTTTAGTTTTAATCATAAGGCATGTTATTTTGACATTTTGTTTTGGTTTCGGCTGCCGCCGGCAACAAAAGCGCCACGCGGCCGCCCCTCCCCCCGCCAGCGTGCGGAGGAGAATGAAAAAGAAAACAGG
>Ga0065711_1032825_pt1 | contig 26620 bp, 13 predicted proteins | sample Hoacrofraction12_FD_59098 | JGI IMG/M metagenome (GOLD analysis project Ga0065711, IMG submission 59098) | Hoatzin crop microbial communities from Cojedes, Venezuela - Epithelial fraction 12 v2 (version 2) | ecosystem: Host-associated > Birds > Digestive system > Esophagus > Crop | place... | reverse complement strand
AGTCCAGGTAGACAACATCCACGGCTCTCCCTTCATCTACCCAGCCAGTCATGTCATCGTAGAAAGCTATTAGATTGGTCAGGCATGATTTCCCCTTGGTGAATCCATGCTGACTACTCCTGATAACCTATTATCCAGTCTAAACCTCCCCTGATGCAATTTGAGGCCACTGCATCTCGTTCTACCGCTAGTTACCTGGGAGAAGAGACCAGCTCCTGCCTCACTACAACCTCCTTTCAGGTAGTTATAGAGAGCAATAAGGTCCCCCCTCAGCCTCCTCTTCAGACGAAACAGCCCCAGCTCCCTCAGCCTCTCCTCATAAGACTTGTTCTCTAGACCCCTCAACAGCCTTGTTGCCCTCCTCTGGACATGCTCCAGCAACTCAATGTCCTTCTTGTAGTGAGGGGCCCAAAACTGAACACAGTACTTGAGGTGCGGCCTCACCAGTGCCGAGTATGGGGACATGATCACTTCCTTACTCCTGCTGGCCACACTATTCCTGACACAAGTCAGGATGCCGTTGGGCTTCTTGGCCACCTGAGCACACTGCTGGCTCATGTTCATCTGGCTGTCAACCACCATTCCAAGATCCTTTTCCGCCGGGCACCTTTCCAGCCACAGTGAAGTGTTTGCTCCCTCTTCTCTGGTGGGACCTCCATGAAGTAGTGTACAGTATGGTTTCAAGTACACACTTCAAGCAAAGAGAAAAGACTTACGCCACGTGGTGAAGCAGTCTGGGTGCACCCTAGGTACAGAGACCCAGAGATGCCGCTGTGTGCTCCAGTGCACCTCTCAGTACTCCCGCGTAGACGGGCAAATGCTTCAGATTGCTTCTTATTTACAAGCCCAAGTTTTCTACCTTGAAAAGCAAGAGTGCATGGAGAAATTACAGATTTTTGTCCTGAAATGCAGCCAAGGTAAGTACCCAGGGACTAGGGTAGCCTAATGCAACAGTGATTTGCTCCCCTTGAGTGTATGCATTATAGCACAGTCTTTAGTTCATGATTACATACTATTTTTTCAGACCTCTGCTTCGTACACTGCACAGGAGGGACTATGCATTGAGAATAAACTAGCAATACACAGAAAAAATATGCTAATCTCTGTAGGATGCCTCTGTCATATGTGGTAAAAATGGAAGTTCTATGACTGTTAAAGAGGAAAAACGCAGGAAGAAAAAATTAAAGCACCTGAGGCTTCAGAAGTGGGTATAGCATTTTTAGCAGCTACTGCCCGCCAGCTGTTCATTACTATCCTTTAGCTGGAGGTTTCTACCTCCACAACTGAGTTCCATTCACTGCTGACAGTTTAAAACAAGTCCAGTGACTTTGTGCTGAAGCAGACTTGAACTCTTGATGAGGGCATTAAAACAGTGTAGCTGTGGATGTTGTAACCGCAGGGGAGGGCAACTTCTTAAATTGCTTCTAACTCTATCCCGGAGAAGATGTACCTAGAGAGAACACTCTGCCTTGGGTATTTCCTGTCCTCTGCCATAGGTTGATGGTGGGCAAGTGACTAAAATTTTAAGTGTTCACAGCTGTCCACTAAGTGCATTTTATTCCCAATTCAGTCCATTTGGCTAAGCAAAAGGAAATACTTCGGGTCTGATTGACAGAAATTGTGAACAACTCCCACCTGCAGCTGAAATTCATGATACCCTCCTCCGAAGATGCCAGCAGAATAAAGCCAGGTTGCAGCCTTCTCGGACTGAGTTTCATGTTAGCTGATACTTTTGGCAATTCATCTTGAACCCCTGTAAGTTGATTCACTGTCTTATGTGAACACTAGCAATGCTCTCTTCTCATGTAGGCCTTCTTAAAATATATTTATTGGATTTTATAAAGAACTTCATCACGGAAAGACTTCGTTTAAGGAAACTGTCACTCCTATTAGAGGAATAAAGTGAAATTCATCCCATCTGTTGTGTGCCGCTGTCCGATTTCAGCTTTTTCTCTCATACTTGTAAAATTCTTGAATGTGACAAAAAAAAAATGACAATTTTTTTTAAAGTTGCTCTTCAAACCATGTGGCAAATGATACTTGGATATTCTTTTCACACTTGCAATGTGTGAGTGAAAGGATGTATGTAGAGTCTTGTCTGCCTTTTCTTTTCTTTTTCTTCGTTCAGGAGTAGAATGTCTCCTTTCCCAATATTTCAGAGTGCCTTTCTGTGTGTGCCTTGTTTTCTGCACTGGCTAGCATCATTCTGCCAACTCCAGGTAGTGCTGATTGGGAAACTGATACAGTTGCCAACAAGCTATATTTCATGTGTTGATTTCAGCCAACGGGATGTGTTTTCTTGGTACTGGTTAAGCTGATAATGTAGTAAAATATGTGATTGATTTATTTTCTGGAAATTTGCCATATATCATCACTAGATGTAACAATTGTTTACATTCCTTTGATCTGATCATCATACGGTAAAGCAAGCAAGACACATAGGCTCGGTTATCTTCCTCGGTGCTTCCTAATAGTGACTCTACATTTGTGGTGAAGAAGCAGCAGTTTGAAATATCCCTTACTGATAGTGCCAGAAGAAAGCTGGAAAATCTCCAGAGCTCTCTCATTTTAAAAACATTGCTGAATTTCTTTGTGAATATATAAATATACATATCTTGCTTATTTGAGCAACAAGATTTTTTTTTCCTCACTTGCCTGTACTTTCTTCTTGTAGTACATATTGGTTCAGCAAGAGAGTAGAGCTTACCCCATGTATCGAGGATGGTGAGAGGTGGCAAATTTAGCGTTATGCATATTAAAATTAGGAATTTACAATTTTTTTATATATTGCATGTTGTAAATAAGAGGAAAGTTAGAGAAAAGCATACACTCAATATTAAGTATGACTGAATTGTCACTGTAATGGAATTGTTCCAGAATTGAAGGATAGTTGTTTAAAACAGGATATTGATTAGAAAACAGAATAACAAGTCAGTAAAATCAAAGGGCCTGATATCTACGAGAATTGCAGCCCCTCTTGTTTGAACAGAAACAGAAAAATGAATTAGGAAACATGCTTTTGTATGTGGTCACATGTGGAAGAATGTCTAAACCCGTCTTTGATTTAATTAACATTCTGTATTTTTTCTGCTGATGGTGGGAGGCAAGCTGTAGAGATACCTCAAGCTTTAGGAAGGAAACTTTGGCCTCTCAGATTCTGCTGCCACCCCCCACCAAGCAGCCGGAGAGGCAGGTTCCCCCTGAGCAGAGTCTGATCTCACCTTACCACTGCCAGTGGCTTCATTTCAACCTTTATCATTGCGCAGGAATGGCGATCATAATCAAAATTACAGCATGACTTAAAAAGCAAAAAGCCTGAAGGTGATGGAGAGTTTGTCAGATAGACAGAAGGAAGGAAAGAAGGATGGATGGATAGACGGGTGGGTGGGTTGATGGATGGATGGATGGATGGATGGATGGATGGATGGATGGATAAAAGCTTCCTCTTTTTCCTCCACTGCTGAGCTGTCAGTCAGCCAGAAGAAATTAGAAAGTGAAAGTTGTGGCCCATATGAAACCAAGAGAAGGGAGTACATTAGAAATGCCCGCTGATTGCAAACACAGGTGAAATGGATGCAAATTTAACAATGTTATTGCTCAGTGAGGAGGATTTCTCAAGGATAAAAAGCAATATGCACGGAAATATCTTTGGGCAAGTGCTAGTCTCTAGTGTGACCTGAACAAACTCAATTTTATTGTGAGACTTGTTAACAAGGAGCTGAGCCTATAAGCCTTATAATAGTAACAAAAAAGCAATTTATGCAAAATGGGGGCAATCCTCATCTTGTAGTATCTAGAGAATATGCAGTTTTATAGGTGATTAATTCAAAAAAAAAAGAAAGCAGAAAGAAAAAGAGGCTTGCATAAGTTATTTAAAAGCCTTTTAGTAGGCCGCTACTGGGGAAGTATTAAGAAAAATAGAAAGGGTATGGCGTTTGAGGAAACAGCAAGGCATTGCGGGAATATAGTACAAAATAAAGCAGAATTCATTTATGTAATTATTACAGAGACACAGTCGTCATACAGTAGTTAAAAGTTATGCCATGATTCCCCAAAATAAACTTGTCTTCATAAAAGTTTGTTTCTTTATCTTTTCTACTGGATGCTTTTATGGAAAGTACAAAAAGTGTAAACATATAAAGAAGTAAATAAGTATTTCTAAAACACTTTTCCAGGTTCAGATTTTGTTTTGCTTTGGTTTTGTTGTGGGTTTTTTTTTTGTGTGTGTTTTCGTCATAACATCTGCAAAATGATTTAACCTATGCATTGAAAGCATAACCATTCCAAAAAGAATTGCATACTGTTGCCTTTATGTATATTAATCAGAGTTGAAAGACATATAGGTTTACGTTTTTAAAAGCAGTCAGTAATTCACACTGTGAGTGCTCTATTTGATATGCATAGAAAGAAATCACTGAGTATTGAATCAACATTTAATATCAGGTTTCCTTAAGTGTGTAAACTTAGCTACCTGACATAATTAATCAATTGTGGTATATTAGGCCGTAAATAACTAAGTTTATTTTTAAAGCAATAAACAGTCACGTTTTCTGTTCCCGTACAAGAGATTAATTATGGCTGACACTTTCAAAAGAGCTAAAGGATAATAGACACCCTGGGTTAAATCACCCCAGCCTTTACCACTAGAAACAATAAAGGACTTGGAATGAATTTTAGAAAGTAGACATGAGGACTTCCATACTCATCTTGAAAAAATAAATAAAAGGATATCCACTTCTGTATTGTCACTTCTGAGGTGCTGAAAATCTTTCAGTAGCAGTTGTTTATTTCAGTTTTTAAAGTTCTTGATCCATTTTTTATGTTTCTGCAGAGGCATCAAAGGTCTTTGGCCTTAGGGAATTTAAATATTTCCTCTGCACAGGAAAGTACATTAACCACCAGCCTCTCGATTTATTTTGCTGTAGCCACAACACAGTCAGCAGAAGCTTCATACATTTGAGACCAACTGCTTAAAGCACTAAAGCTAGAAAAGCCAAGCTTCAGGTCTGAAATAAAGCAGCACCTTTCAAAGTTATTAGTGAGTTCAGACCTAATTGATACATATTGGTTATCAGTACATATCTCATCAACCTTGAGTCATTTCTCTTAGCTTTTTTTTCTCAGTCCCAGGGTCATGGAGGTACCTGCCCATCGCGTGAGCCAGGTTCCTAACCCTGGGCTGGGACTGAGATTTTGCACCTACCTCTGCACTTGGTGTTTCCTTCTGTTTTGCTCAAGCAACTTCTGCTTCATACGCTACCACTCCCAGATGCACAACTCTCTGTTGCATTGCACATTAGACAATACATGGTATTTCTGACTGTATTATGGGCCCAGCATTGAAATTCCTAACTGAAGCAAGTCCTTGCCCATGACAGTGGTGCCACAGTTGAGGAAATCCTGAAAGTGCCCACCTCAGCTGGAAAAGTGAGAATTTAACCTTATCTTAGAAGAACATGCAGCCTAACTCTGTCAGCGTCTGAAGTCCCAAAGTACTGAAGCTTCTGCTTTTGCAAACCCCATCTAGACTAAAGGTATTCCAGATGGGTGGTTAAATCCACCTTCAGATGGCCTTTGGGCAACAGGGAAGTCATGAATACACATATTTAGAGCAAGGGCACAACCTAGTAGAGAGCCAGCAAGAGCCCTGGCGGTGGCTCAGAGGTGTCTCAGTCAGCACAGTGGCAGGTCCTTCAGCCCAAGACAGGTTCCCCTCACCTATAAATTGTGCAGAGTACTTTAGGAGAAGGTCATGGTGTGTGATGTGAAGGGGAGAGAAAGGCTTTCAGCTATTGAGGCGAAAGCCTGCTGCGCTCAGCTCCACCATGACATGTGGAAGCAGCTTTAGCCCCTGTAGAAGTAGCAACTACAGGATTATCTGCTGTGTTTCAGCACTGAGAAAATAACCACTGTATTTTAACTAATCTCTCAGATTTATACCTGATTAGCAAAACCCTGTTGATGGTATGATTAAAGACTTTCTTGATATATATATAATCAACTTTTCACTCCAATTTTATAGTTTGCAGACAAAGTAGTAATTGGATAAAGTTAGGAAAGTGCCTTCAAAACATGTCTCTCGGTGAATTAAATAGCTGCAGCTTTTCAAAAGCCTGATCATGGTTTAAAGGCATTTTTTCCATCTAAAATATTTATTCCAGGCTACCATTCTAGAACAAGAGCAAATTATTTCTGCAACTAAGTAGTTTGTACTTTCCTTTAATTTATTCAATTTCTGTCATTATATTGTCCTTGAAACTATTTTCTGTCACTGTCAAACACGGTAGCCTCAGGACACAAACGAAAGTGAGATAATATATCTCCATGAGCTTTTCTGGTGAAATGTTTTTAAAAGTTTTCAAATGCAGACATTTGGATTTTAGCAGAAGATGAAAGAACAATGAAACTAGGAGATTAAAAGAACAAAAGCAATTATTTTGAATGTTATCATTTTAAGGTTCCAATATTAATCCTTGAACACCGTTATAATTGTACCAAATGATTTATATAAGTAACATAAAAATTATTTTATGCTACTTTTCCTGTTCGTCTGTGAAGAATAATGTCTTCTCTGTCAGTCTCTCTTCTGTTAATTATGATTCCCAGAAATGTGTCACTGTGACATTTTTCTAAATATGGTCTTAATAAGAGGCTTAACTTTAATGGTTTAGTGCCTTGAAAACTTTCATAAGATTATCAAACCAATTCTTAAAAACATGTAATATATTCATTTGCAGAAACCAATGTAAGTTCAATGTGTGCCATTTTTCCCTTTTAGAGATAACCTAAGCAGAACAAGTAAATCCAAAAAGTAAGACTTTCATTGTTGGAATAATGTGGGAGCTAGAGTGAGGGGCAGAGATTAGAGGATTTATTCTTTTGCCGTGTTTCTTCAGTGCATGTGATAGAACTTATTGATTGTTTATTTCTCATGTGCTTACATTTCAAGAGATTATTTCTAAAATAATTACTTAACTACTCTTACATTTTCTCAGCTGGAATGTCCGTCATTTAAGTTTTGAATTTCCACAGACTAACATGCTTAGAGGTAGAGTGACTGGCTGGCTCAGGAAACCCATGTCTTGCTTTTCAAGAAACATGATTCAGGCATCCTTGCATTGCTTTGAGCGTTGCAGTGTTTTCTTTACACAAAGTCACTCTTGCATGTCTGTTTGCCTTTTTATTTTCTCATTGTTTAGCACTAGCAACTTCATTAACCCCTTGCAAAAAAGCAAATAAGCATGGTTTTCTCCTTCAAAGATTCCATAAAACAGACACAAAGACGGTTCAATGACAGATGTTTTACTGTTTTAACTCACTTCCAGTTGTTGGCTGAACTGAGGTCTTTCTGTTATTTTGACGCCATTTCTGATGAGCCAGAAACTAATTTATGGCAAATGGTTTGTATAAGATTGGCACATTTGTGTAGGAGCTGAGAGCACAAGCCCTCGTCCCCATCCCCAGGACAAGGCAGTTTGTTCGTAGAGACAGGATGGAGGAGCCCATTTATTTTGTTGATCTTACCATGACGCATTTTCCTCATCCAAAGGAGCCTTTACTACGTAGTGCTTCTCTTAGATTATCTCTGCAGCCTCTTAAAAATTTCCTCCCCCATGATTACTGTCACTACTGAACAAGAATCTCAGGCAGGTTTCACTCTTTCCCTGAAGAATGGTGGGTGGGTATATATGAAACAGCGCTGTTCAGCTTGCCTGCTATTACCTATGACTCAGCTGCTTACTTTTCAGCCTGCTGACACAAGGAGGGATATTACCTGAGGGTGCGTGTACATATGTGTGTGCGTGTGTATATACACATACCTTTAAATTCAAGAAAATTCTAGCGGTGCTCAAAATGTATTCAAACATTGCTGGTTTACTTGCCTTACACAAACAAACAGACACACAAATTCGTAGCTATCTTTATATGAATACATGTGTTTGCATATTCATGTAAAGACATGTATTTTTGTAGACATTGACAAACAAGTTTTTTAACTGTCAGTGCATACATTTAAAATTGTAATTAACCGCTGTATTATTAAAGTGATTGAGAAGACATCAATAAAATGTAGCTCGTAATAGTCTTGAAAGCAACTAATGTCTTCAAATGCAATTCTCCATTATGTCAGCATGCCTTTTTCAACATTTTTGTACTGTCACGAGGTTTTATAAATCACTGGCACCAAGCGTGCATGTTCTATACACCAAAAACTCTTTACCCACACAGATGGATGTATGTGTATGACACTGAATCACTCTGAAATAAAATATTTTTTATGAAGGAATGTGTAAATACTAACTAGTATTTTTCAAACACTTTTCCCACCAACGCAAGAAATAGTTACACCAGCATTATTAAAAAAACATATTTTAAAGAGACAGAAATTCAGGCAAACAAATCTTTTTGAAAGTGGCTATTAAATTTGGATGGCTCAAGAGCTGGACATCTAGCTGGGGAGATGCTGCCTTTTAGGAACACCTAACTAGAAATGTGATTTACCTTAGCAGGTACTGGGAGTGCTTAGTGTCACTGGGAGAAACACTTGAGAGGCCACGAAACAAGAATGTGCCCATAAGAGGTTTAGAAAGTGCCAGCAGATGGCATGCATGAGTCCACGGCGGTGGTTTTTACAGGTCAGGGGGAGAGTTCAGAAGCAAAACTTTCTGCAGTACCCCAGATGACTTACTGTGCACAACTTTCGAACATTACTCTGGAAACTGAGATTTCTGAAGACGTTATGCTAGGTAAGGAGAAAGCAAAAGAACTCGAAACTGATGAATACATTTAGGAAAGGATTTGCCTGAGTCATTAAAAAAATGTGTGTCTGCAGTATTGAGAAAACTCAGTTCCTATTACAGATACAGATTAAAGATGCTATTTGTATGCACTTCTTGCTGATCTTCACACTTGTCTTCTTTGTTGGAGTTTTATAAAAACACATTAAAAACATCAGCATTGCAAAAAAGGATTTAAAAGCAACTTGTCTTCTGGAAAACATTTGTTTCTTTGATGTTTGAGCTTGCACAGAAGAAGTAGTAGAAACTGCATCTCTGATCACTGGAAAATGGATTCTTGTCAAAGGCACTAACTGTCCTCATAGCATGATGCTACGTCTTGCTCTGTCTCACTGCCAGGCTCAGCTATAGAAACAGCATAATTATACGAGTAGCAACAATTCCCTTATCTAGTGTGAACACTTGCTACTGTTAACTGCATTTCAATGTGCTGAAGACGAAGCAGAGAATTAAAATTTAAGCTGAGTTTGTTGGGTCTTTTAATCCAAAGGAGACTGTTTTTCTGTCGGGTTTTTGGTATTGTTTTTTTTTTTAATTTCACACTTTTCAAAATCTGCCAGCCAGCCCAGGAGCAGGTGGTGTTAGCAAAGCCAGGAGCTGCTGCTGCCCAGGGCACACCACCTGCCATCATCTGGGCACTCTTTACTTCCCTGCAAAAGTGTCTCCTGGACCTGCTAAATTTCTGTTCTTCCTAACTTCTTGGGCCACTGCCATTACCATGACCTTGGGACTGTGGCATCTGAGAAGTAATTTCTTCAAATAACCTCCACAGAAAATTCTCCATTTCCGTCTCTGATTGCCCCATAAGTGTATTTCCCAAGTGTAGACATTACTAGTAAATCAATCTGGATATCCTCATGCTGTTCTTAAAGATAGTCAACTAATGGTCCAAAATTCCTGATTCAAAGCTTATTTATTAATGTCAGTGAAGTTCTAGAGAAAACTCTGGATGTCATGTGAGGGAACCAGAATAAGAATGTTCTAACCTACCTAACCCATGAATCTATATGGATATTTAAACCATAACAGTAGTTGTAATGATATTAAGATTTAGGGAACTTATGATACTAGAATATCTAGTTGTTTGAGTATGATTAGCAGTTATTTCCAAAGCATCTCACAGAATCACTGAAATAACAAAGACCTCTGCAGAAGGCAAAAAAGAAATACTTTTGAGTTAGAGCAGGAAAAACTGGAGAAAATCCAGCTAAGCATGACGAGTGGAAATTCATTGTATATCGAACGGCACTAATTACAGTGATTATGTTTTTTGTCATCGTAGAGTTGATGAATATTTTCCAGAGTAAATGGAAATTTCCATCCCACAGTCTTTGTAGTTGTCTAATATTGCTGTATATTAGCAAGTTAGAGGATTGTGATAGTGTCAAATATAAACAGATTACTGTAGACAATCACCAGCCAAAACCAACAAAGAGGCCAGATTATATCTAGGCCTTCTCATGATCAAAGCTTTAATACGCTTTATATGCTGTTTCATAAATAATGAATGTGAAATGGTTGCAGCAGTAACATCAAGGCTTACATATTTTTGTAGTAATTATTTCAAAATTAAATATAAGTAAACATATTTAAAATAACTGTATTCATTAAATATAAAGCCCGAAGAGCCAAACACAAAGAAATAGCTAGGAGGAGATTTATCATCTGTAGCTCACTTGTGTCCTATTTGTAATGATTCCTTTCCTGCACTAAAGAGAAAAGCTAAAACAATTTCATCAAAGTGTCATCTGGTAAAAGATAACCCTTTCTTTGGAATTATTTCTGATTTGTTGCAGAGTTTCAGAAGGAAATATGCCAGCACCAGGATTTATTTTCCCCTTTTTGTTTCATACGTGCTGATTTATGTATTTTGCTGGTCTTGTTTAAATAGCATACCATCTTTTGTGAACTAAAGAGACTTTATTAGCAGCAATGATATCAACTGTTCAAATTGGAATACATAGAATTCCCTGTTATTTCACATCACAAAATAAGCATCCTTATCTCTATAAACTATATAAGTAAACAACATCTAAGTTTGAACATTTAACTTGCTCATATTATCTTTACCTGGATGGGAAAGAAAACTAAAAGAAAATTACGATAAATTTTCAATGCCTTGCCAAAGAAATTCAGGTGACAGTTCAATAAAGTTAATCATCCTTTCCACAATAATGAGGAATTAATACTTAAATAATCTACATTTGATACACTTTATATTCAACAATGTCATTTAAACCTTAAAACTGCAAGAATTATGGGAGCTTTCAAGCTAATATTGATCTAATGCCTTCAGCTCAATGACAATGTCAATTACTCTATCTTTTATTTTTAGTTAATATGGAAAGTACCCATGCTGTTAGAAACAGTACACGACAGAAAGGACCTCCTTCAAAAATTGAAAAAAAATCATTTAATGATTTCTTTTCATTTAAGCTCAGATTTTAACTCAAAGCATTTATAGGTTTTTCTTAGGGAAAATTATGAAACAGCTTACATGTGTAAACTTTGCACTGTTAAAGAAAATTGGTTTAAGCTTTAATTAAAAATCCATTATAATTTGCTTTCTATTTTTATGGTTGGAACTATTGTTCCTTTCCCAGTTGCTTCCCTTTCAGGATGCTATAACTTACTTATCACCTGCCAGTAAAATGTCTGCATCATTCCATTCAAATTCAACACCTGAAAATGCTTATGCTTGTTATTCCTTCTTTCAGTCCTTGCAGAGAAATTAAAGAAATCCAGGATTCCTCTCATTGTTTGCACAATATCATTTTATCTCTTCATTTAATACCTCCTTGCTATTTTATGTCAGGACTTTGCTAAACAGAAGTATCTCCCGGGGTAGATCACATACTTACCAGTTCATCACAGGAAGGTTTTAGGGAATAACGGTAGTGCACTGGTCTACTAAACACGCGTAGTGCACTTCAGCTGCCTATATCTAAGGCTCCACTGTACAGATTCTTTACAAAGTATGGGTCAGTGCAGCATGTGTGAAAAATGTAGCAGGTGTCTGACAGAGCACCCCTCTACCGCATTGGAGGCTCTTGTCTCCTGCTTTCTCAGCACGTTCCTGAGTGCTTCACAAGGCAGGCCAGGTGCCTTCTACTGCTCAGACAGTGCTCAGCCCATTATGGGTATTACCAGAAATAAGCTTGTGTACTAGCAGCCTGTCTACATCTTGACAGAGCAGCTACACAGAACAGGTTTTAATTTCCAGGTGTTCGTTGCAACAGAGCAACAAGGTGTTGATTGACCCCAGCCTGTTTCCTCAGGGTTAAGAAAATTCTGAATGTTTTCTTATGAACACTCTCAAAGCAGTGTCTAAAACAGGCCCTCTGGGCTGCAGCTGGTTTGAATTGTTTACACATTTATTAATAACACACTTGTAATAGTAACGTCAAGCCTTAAGCAAAGGACAGTTCAAAAGACAATTTTTCCTCAAACCCAAGTTAAATCTCAGTTTTTTCTTATCAACAAGAATCAGAACAGAAACAAAAATGTTGCCTGATTGGTCTGTGATGAATTTTTCAGTATGAAGACCTGAAGAGTTTTCTGGTGTGGGGAGTGGTTGGTGCTGTGAGGATGTGCCTCTGTGGCTCTGTGCTGCTCTGGCAGCTCTGTGGAGATTTCACACGGTGGCCCACAGAGTACCTGAATTATTGCTCCCAGTGGCCCTTTATATGAATTTCTGATCTCTTGCGCTGTGTTACCATGTGCCTTGGGAGTGCCTCTGGAGCTGATACGTCCGCACATCTTCCTTCAGGCCTGTCGTACAGCACCTTCTGGTTTAAAATATTGTATTTTTCAATGGGAACCACTGAAGCACAATACCTAGCCTGTCTTCACATCTGTGAAAATGATGATTGAAACAAGAGACCACACATCACAGTCTCTGAGGCAACCTATGAATATTTAAAGATTTTATGCCCAGAAATGTGGGCCCTTCTTGGAGGGGAAGGGACTGCACTTGAATGGACTGTGCTCTCACTTCCACCACTTGTGTGAGAGTTTGGGCACGCTGGGTCTGTCTGACAGCAGGGATGAAAGAAGGTGGCTGGTCCTTGTTGCCTGTTCATTGTTAATACAGGGGATATATGGAACTGGCTTCATATTTCTGCTGTCACTGGATTTCTTCTACACAGATGTGCAAATTTATTTTAAAACCTCACAGCTGTTGGCTCACCATGGTGCATTACCCTCAGCTTCATCAGTCCATGGAAGAACAGCTCTAACCAAAAAGAAAATGATAGTGCATCGAGAATTGTCACAAATGAGGCCTTTCTCTAGAGGATTCGTACTAAACTTTGTTCCAAAAACATACCAGTGCAGCAAGAGCACAAGATGTCTTACACAACACAGCTAAGCAGAGCACACATGTGATGACACATTTAAAGAGACAACTTTGCTATTTAAATAATTAAATCCTTAAAATCTCAGATAATAAGTACTGCTGTAAGTACAGAGCTGGGTGTATTCCTCCTAAGACCCACAGCATTACCTTCCATTGTTACTTGCTGGTCATCTAGACATGTTGTCTCTCACCTTCCCTCTCTCTCTTCGTTTCTGAGTTGGAAGAAAACACGCATCACTGCAGCTGGTCATTGCTTACAGTCTTCTAGTGACCTTTTAGTTCCTTTGAAAGAACAGCTGCTGCATATATTCTAGTATCACGGGCATGAATGTTTGAGACTGATAATCATGTCATCCTAGAGGGATTAACCTTGGAAAAAAACCACAAATAAATATCTTCAAAGCTGAACGAATTTAACTTCTTGTATACTGAATGCTTTTAAAGACCCTTACAAAAAGATCTCGCGGGAGAGTCCCCTATGAAAAAAGGAATGTCCTGAGAGATGTGATACAACAGAGAACATTGGAGAAACCTAACAGCTGTTTTACAAGAGATTAGGAGTTAAGACTTCATTAAGGAATCTTACCTACACAGGGGTCCTGTCTATATTGAATGATGTGTTTGTTACGTTGAAGACAATGGCATGTTATATTGTTGCATATGATCCCATTTTAACCACTGTAGGTGGGGGAATGGCTCACATGCTTAGACATAAACTTTCCCCTAGCTGATTAATGGAATGACAACTTACGGATTTCCTGATGATCAGGAAGAACCTACCCTGAATTCAGGTAGTGGAGTATAATCACTAAACTACATGATCCTGTTGTCTGTTGGTATGTTGGGTACAATCCCACACAGCAAAGGTTAGGTTTCTTTAACTTGATTTGTAAGTGTTTCATGGGTTGGTTTTCTTTCTAGTTTGTTACAGATGTCATTGGTTTCTAGCAATCATTTCACAAAGATTTATTTATTTCCTCATTTGTTCGTAATTAACAGGAGCTATTGTCCAGTAAGTCATGCTGGGAAGTGCCATCTGAGAGCAGTGTCTCAGGTACTGAGTATTAGCTACTCTGTGTAGTAGGAATTCAGCAGCAAATTCATCATTTGCCTTAAAAATTACTATAAGACAGTTTCAAGCTTCTCAGAATCTGAAAAACCAAACAAACTGATACTACCTTTTGTTACATACAAGTGTAGGCTTGACAAAGTGATCAAGTCAGGGGATGCTGTGATCAACAACGACAACCTACATACTCGCTTTGATTTTTTGCATCCAGCCCAAGCCAAAATAGTGAAGGAAAGGATGAAAATAATTATTTCTAATTCTAGTGATCATGGTACCATATCTTTTGCCTCTAAAATGTGTTTGTTCCTTACAAATATCCGAGACCCCATCACTGTGGCAAACAAAGCATTTCTCTTGGCAGATCAGCAATCTTTGTTTCTAGTAGCACACGTTAGTAGCTCGTCAGTCAAAAACAGCTTAGTGCTTTTAGCTTCTTGACACATACAGAGTGTCTAGTTCTAAATTGACTCATACTTTAGAAGATTGTAGCATACTGCCATCTCTGCTACAGAAAACCTGTGTCCAGTATTGGCAACTACCACAACATTTCTGGTTTGCCTTTGACAATCTTGGATTTCTACTAGCACAAAACTATTCTTGGTAACTTTGCTGATACCGCTACAAATACTTATCTTTCTGATTGACTCCAAAGGATTCTCAGTGGCTTTCCTCCATTTTATATACTGACCAAAGTACTTCTTGCAACAATTTTTCAAGACTTGATGTCCCTGAAAAGCGGTAATGTATAAATGACCCTCTCCCTTTCAAGCATTAAGAGTCTCATGCCTATACTTAAATGAATTCACGCAGAGTTACTACCTCCTAATTTATATCACAGTATGCTAATGCATTTACATTTGTTCTACTTCTTCCTCTGGAGCATGGTACATGGATTATCAACATGTTCTTACACAATTCTCCAGTCACTTGATTGCAAGCATTGGCTTTGTTCACTTTCTTTGGAAACGCTTCTCAGGTTGAAGCTACATTAAGTAATAGCAAGGGTGACTACATCCTCTTTCGTCAAGTATTAAGTGTAATTATCAATAAAGAAATACCTCGTATTCTTTTTTATCTGATGGATCGCTCAGTTGCCTTATGCAATATACCAAAAAAATGGACAGTGGTTAATTTACAGGCCAAATTTTGTAAGCTATACTTTACAGTAAGCTTCCGTATCACATGGAGATGAAATAAAATCGTCTAACTACAGAACAGCAAGACAGTCTTAGTTCTGTATTCTCTGCTTCATTATTCTGTAAGACCATCTGTAAATAAGTGCACTTAATGCTTTTTAAGTTGTGAAGTATCTTCTGTAACACATGATCCAGAAAACTGCCCTAAACCATGAAATATATATGTGTCCTTTCAATGTGCTGTTTTTCTTACTGTATCTTAGTGGAAATGGAACAGAAATACATCTCTGACATTACCTGTTTAATGAATTTATAACCTAGACATGCTCAGAAATTGATTTATAGTCCTGTTATGTTTTTTATCCTATTGTCCTTAAGTAAAGCCTACACAGGTAAGCAGTGTATCTCACTTCTGCTTCATTAGAATGTGCGGATGAGTCTTTTGGAGAATAACAATCAGTCCAGTTTTTCTGACCAGAAGATGCATGTCATGGACACCATTTCCCGTGGAAGGACGTGGCTGCTCAGTTCAGGTTTAACACAGTTCCCCTCCTCCCATTTCCATTATATCAGTTCTGAAAAATCTTGGGTAGCCAGTGTCTCCATTCATTGCTTTTATTTGCAATGCTGTTTTGCATTTCTCATATCCTACCCAACACCTTGTGTGCTCCTTGCCTCGGACCGACCCTTTTTTCAGATCTTTCATTTTCCCTTCTGTATGTTGCAGTGTTCCAGGCTGGGGTTTTTGTTAGTTCCTTGGTTAAACAATGCTGAGAATTTACTGCTTCATTGATAGTCTCTTCTTTACATGTATATTACACCTGAGCTTGCTAATTCATGGATATCAGCAACACATTCATCAGCCTTGCAGGGAGTTTTGGTTTCTCCCAAATGCTGTGTTGCCCTATATCATTATTTTCATACCATTAAGTGTATTGACTTTCTTTTATGCTTGGAAGCTGGTCTATTCCTTCTAGCTGTATCAGCTGGTTTAAAAAAAAAAAATCTTACTCTCCCTAAAAACATTTTCTGGTCCTTAACCAGCAATGAACATTTTAAATGTAATGTACCAAACCTATTTAAATATGTCCTACCTCTTTACCTTATTAGAAGTTGTATAACTCTTCCTGCCTCTGAGACTAGAATTCTTCTTCCTATGTTATAGAGATATTTTTGGAGAGGGAAGGGCCTTCAAAATGACCATAATATTTTAACTTCTTCTTGTAGTTACAGTAATGAGTGCTGAAAGAGCTGAATTGCAGAAGAAGTGGTAATTTTCACCAGTGGTGCAACTTCATCTGTCCTCCAGACACAGGATTTTGTCTCTCTGGTACTTTCTCACTCTCTCTCTTAATTTCTCACTTTTTTGTAACCAGGAATTCAACGTTTTTCAGTGGAATATGCTCAGTGCTGCAGAAAGAAAAGATATATATTGCATTACATTACAACCTCAGCCCCTTTCACTAGCAGGGAATGTCATTTTTGTGACATTTCAAGACATTCAACATACAAGTATGCAAACTGTATTTTGTTTGGGAGGTTTCTTAGATATTTATTTATTTTGTAGATGAAAGAAAAGAGGAGAGAAGGAAGTGCTGCTTCATGCAATATGGTCTGTGAAGCTGAACTGTTGTCATAGCTGGTATCTCTTTTTAACTTTGCAGGTCTTGATGAAAAAGGATCTGAGTTCAGGCAGTTATTGAGCGTATGCTCCAGTGACTGCCAGATTGATGCTTCTGTCATACAAGAATGTGACAATAGTTGCTATGGGTTTCCTGATTTGCTTAATTAGATTTTTCCCTGTATAATTAGCACATCTTTAGTCTGAACTTCAAACTATGTCACCAATTTATTTCGAAACTGCAGAAAGTGTTGGAGAGGATTTTATTCCTCCCATATCTTGTAAATGTCTGTGCTAAGACCCACTAGGAATATCACAGAGCAAAACTGTTAAGAGGTCAGTGTGTGATGTGGAAACAGGCTGTTTGACCTAGTTTTGGCTGTGGCTCAGATACAAGAGCTCACTGAAGAGTGTCTGTGAGGAGAATCTCTCTTTGTTTCATTTCTCAGCATCGAGGTGGGAAAGAGTAAGGTAGCTTTGTAATTATATGAAATAGCTATTCAGTTCTAGAGGTCATCGCAGACACAAAATATTATCATAGCACAAGAAGGACTGGCTCACCATAGAGGGAGGGAAGGAAAGAAGCAGCACTGCAAAGCAAAGAAAGATACATACGCGGTATGAAACTTTTGTAAGTCATTTTATTCATATGGGTAACCACAGGAATTCAAAAGCCTTTGCTTTGTCCAGTAAAGTTTCTATCCTTTCATGGGCTCTTACAGAACTATTGTACAACTATCAAAAGTTTAGTTAAAAAAAGCCCTGTTTTCATACTACACAATGTTCTATACAGCTGTGACAGGGATGCTGTTGGGGATGTTTGGCTGAGGTGTTATAGTTAAGCTGGAGTTCGCTCTATAGATCCCCAAACTTCTATTATGATTTATTTTTAACATGAAATCTGTTGCTGCTTTAAGGCTAAACAGTATAATATATGCAAAGAGAAATTTGTCATTTTTAGAGGCTTCGGGAAAACACGTCAGCACTCTGCATTAGCTGAGTCTTTACTTTGTGCAATGCAGAAGCTCCTTAAAGATTTTCAATAGGCTGCTGCAGGCCAATACTTCACTACAGAATTATCTAAAAGCACATTAGCATGAGGATACATTTCAGTGGAGCTGGAAGGGGCCAGCAGGCGTTACAATGGGACTGTGACATCCCCGTGCATGACCTGAACCAACACATATCAAAGGCTGAAGCATCCTCAGTGCACCCTCTGGCACCACGGTCCCGTGGGCTCGCCGTGTCCCTGCAGCGGGTGCTGTCTGCACTGAGCTGCTCATTCAGCCTCCTCCCACCCTCCTGCTTTCCCTTCCTTTGCAAACACACACCGTACTGAGTGGGATTTTTCTTCTGCCGTTGTGGCAATGGAAGGTCAAGTGAGCAGCCTTTAGGATGGTGCTCTGTAGCACACTGTTGGTTGGTACTCAGACTTTCCAATGGCAAGTGACATGGAGCTCTGCTTAAAATGTGAATGCCACCAAACAGGCCAGGTCACAAAATTTGCCTATGTTTTTGTTTTTTTTTTTCTTCCATACTGGAGAAAAAGGGATGGCAATAAAGAACTTTCTGCCATCTAAAGACATCAGGGTTAAGACTTTTTATAACCCTTTCTTGTCTCTCATAGAAAAAAGTACTAAAATCACTTTTGCAGCACAGGTTTATGCCACTGCTGGCTGCTTTTATAAACATCACTGACTAAACTTTCATTAATCCAGAACTGTGATTTCAAAGCAGAAACACTGGAACTAACAATGCTTACGTAAGCACAGATGGCCTTGGTATTCATTTGGAGAAAAAAATGCTAAGAGATTTTGTGAAAGGCAAAAGGTAAAATAAGTTGACAGACTTAGGATGTCTTACTTTTCTTTGAGAAGTTCTTCTGCGTCTGTGCCTTGAAGCATATTGATGTTTTCAAGTCTAATGCTATTAATTTAGTATCATTGCACATACTGCCACATAACGGGGAGCAACATGTGTTAGTCCTTCTTCCTGTGAACTACATCTCCTAATTACATTCTTCAGCTATTTAGTTCCCAAAAATATCTTCAAAGTTTGATAAAAATTTATGTTGTCAGTATATTAAGTCAATGTTATGGGATCCAACACAACCAGCACCTGCTTATGTGAGGCCTGAAGACTACTTTGGGTCTCTATGAAGGCCATTTGATATCTGCCTTCTTTTATGGTTGACCTTGAAGCAGAGTTCAGTTTGGTAATTTATGGCAAACACCATCCAGGAAGACCCATTTGCAAGATTCACTGTCACTTAGTGCTAAACGATCACTCCTGACTCTGAAGACAATCTGAGTCCCTGACAGGGCAATCCCATAAAAAATATTGCCTGGCCGCCCAGGTGTCTTTTCCAATTATCTGGAGTAGAAATTAATACTTTTAAAAGCTGCTAGTTTTTGAAAGGTTATTACAATTTATTCCAGTAGTTTCTTTTACACATTATGATGAATTGGTTTATTACGCCGTTATTTTCCATGTCAGCTTTTTAGAAGATTGAATCATAATGTTGAAACATTAGAGTGAATGGCAAACATATTATTTTACAGCTGAGTAATATATTTCCTCTAAAAAATTGTGCTCTGTTTTTAATAACAGGTAATTTTATGATTATATTGCTTAATGCTGTTGTCCCACATTATTTATTTCTATGTAGTAGGGACTGGAGGACTTTCTTTTAAGATGTCAGTGATAGCTTGGACAGGACACAAAATATATGAAAATAAAATAATCCAAACTCTGAACTGTGCTTGGAAGCATAGCAATTCATGACTTCTCAATATCAGTTTAAAATATGGAGCAGCTCCAGGGAGAATAAATGGTTAGCTTCACTTTAGTGGGCTTCTAAATATAGAAGCAAGTTTTCTTAATGTCATGTTTTCTTCTTTGATTTTTTTCTTTCTGTGATAATCTCTGGGTGCTATTTTTGTTCCCCAAATCCTCTCCAACTGATCTATAAAAGGGCAGTAATTAGCATTTTAATGGGAATAGTTGAATCTCACTGTTTCCCTACAGTGAGCATATTCCTATTTACGTAGATCTCAGCAATACTCCAAGACAGAAGAAATTCATCGTTTAAATTTTTTTTTTTTTTTTGGAAGTAGGGAGAGGGGGAGCCGGGGTGGAGGAGGAGAAGGAGCAAAGCTAAAGCTCCCATCCTTTTCAACACTATCTGCATGTAGAATAGTTTCTTTTTCTAGTATTCAGTACAAATTTTTGGCTCTCTGTCATCAGTTCTGCAGGTGGCTGAATACTTTGAACTCCTATTGACTTCCTTCACAGCACAATAAAGTTTCCATCCTGAGGTGCACAGCAATACCCCATGTATTTTTTAATTGGAACAATTATCTCAGAATGGTTTAGTACGAAGTACTATTTCAAAAAGACAATTTCCTGTAGGTAAATGGTGTCAATTTCAGAAGTTGTAGGTTACTGCTAATGAGTGTCTGACACTATTTTTCAAGCAAGTGCATGTATAGCTAAAGATTTGGAACTCAGCCCAAATGTTTAGAGAGTAAGACACCTACAGCTCAAATAGTCAGATAATGGCATCAGAAATAATCTTCCCTCAAAACTGGAACTTCTGCCCTTTCACTATCATAAACCCCTCTTCTGTCTGCTGTGTGAAGGGCAAACTTCCATACAGATATTATTGATTTTCATCCTCCATTTCATTAGGCTGATTTGCATGGCAGCGTGGAGGGTAAGGCCATGATGAATTCATCTTCTGTGTGATGTACAGGAATAGTTTAAGTTTGTAATAAGTCATGTATAGATTGCTGCTTCGTGCCTTAGCCACAGGTCCTATAGAATGCCATTGTTCACAAAAGGCTGTATGGTTTTATGGATAAGAAACAGAGCATATTGCAGGAGAACAGGGCAATGTTCCTGGTTTAGCTGGGACAAGCTGGCGGTGCTGTGTGTGAGACCATGGAGCTGGTCTGCCTCGGGGCCCCACGAGGAGGTGTGTGCCCCAGCCTTATCCAGACCCTGGGCCACCTCCTTCACCCTCCACACAGTTTGGATAGGGCCTTTGTGAATATTCACACAATGTTGCTGAACAGTGCTGAACTGTGCGTACATCACGAGGTTCCTGGTTTTACCAGACCACAAATCAGTAAGTCCGTGGTTGGGTTGACCAATCTGTTCATTCTTAAATGTAAATCCTTCCTGACTCTATTCAGTATATTCCCTAGAAATGCTGGTGGAGATGAGTTAGGAAAAATGGTTTTCCCCAGTCCTATAAATATTTTTCCCATTATATCATATTAGTATCAATGAAAAAGGTTACACACCTGAAATTCAAATCCATGGAGGAGCAATTTCTAAATATTTCTGATGAAAACTCTGAGACTATAAATAACAATATCTACATAGTAGCCTCTTGTTTTTCTGAATATCAAGATTTATTTCCCCTGAAGATAAATATTGACCTTGGCTTTAAATTGGTCAGAATTAATCTTTCTGGTCAATAAATCTTGGTATTCCCTTCCACAGAAATCAATATCTGTTTAGTATATCAGATTATTGAAGGAAATTAATAAATTTCGCTCTGCATGAAGATTTTCATAAATGGTGAGCCGTCCAAATTTAGGAGGCTTCAAAAAGGCTCACAACATACTATATGGACTATTTCAGTTTCATGTTAAGAAACTGCTGAACTGTGCATTAAATAAATTACTGTATTGCTCAGAGACTCACAGTAAGGTCTATTAAGTACTTATTTAAAGACTTGGCAACAGTGAACAACAATAAATAATTCAAGTAGCACCTCTAATCTTGTTTTCTTTCTCCTTAATTGGTTTTACAGCATTGTTTTGACATTTACCCTTGAATTTCAAAAAAAAATACTCACAAAGAAAATGCATGCTGTGCACTAATCCAGCTGCCAATTGAGTACTCACATATTGATGCATCAGAATAGCAGAGGAGCTCCACTCTGTCTTCGAGCTGGCAAAGCCCATTATTGGTGTGAAGAAGTACAGGTTTCTGAGCTTGCAGAAAAACTGAGTTCAAGAACTGTTTGTTTATACAGATGCACATGTTCAAACACTAAGTTATTTTAAAAATACAGAGACATTGCATCATTATCTCAGTGAGACTCCAGAACAAATACATAAGTGACTATGTCTCATCTATTGCCCAGGGAGGCATGTAGATGCCAAAAATTTGCCAAGAAGGACAGATGGATCCAGAAGAGCTCAACAGCTGGAAAACTCAAGAATTAAAGAAGGAGAGCCAACACTTTTGCTGTCCAGGATTCCCCAGCCTGTTGAGAACTCTGGAGTGACTCTAGCCTTCAGGTTCTGAATTCAAAGGGATTGTGTCAAGTCATATTTGAACTCAGTTTTTAGAAATGGAGAAATTGTTGTTGTTGTTGTTTTCAACAAAGTTCGTAGAAAATAAGACATAATTTGGTTTCTGCAACTATTTTTCAAAATTTTATGTCTAAAATATTTTGGGCTAATTGGCTTTTTTACTCAAAATTGTAATGTTTATAGGCAGAATTTCTTTCAAATTCTTTTTTTTTTTTCCTGAAGAGAAGAGAGAACAGGAAAAGCCATATATTTTCCTTTCTTTGTGTTTTAATTTTGCTATATAATATTTTTGAGGATATGTAGGGTGTAAGTTTGCGTGTGTGTGTCTGTGTGTGTAGGTAAATAAACACATACACAGAGATATGAAAAACTAGATTATACTGGCCCATTTCAAGCAATGTATAAATATATTCAAAGCATACTTTTAGTGGAGCCCAAGTTGGTAAAAATACGGCACACACTGCTTTTAAATATCATATTGGCACCTCTTGGAACTTCAGATGGAAGTATTAACACTTTTGTCATGTACCTATCACCTCCATGCATATGCATATTGAGACTTCTATGCATAGTAAGTGAGTTTTTTCTCTGACAAACACTGTATGGTTTTGTATGTGTAGCCACTGTTTAAAAAATGACATTTTCCAACACATTCTTCTCTTTCTTTAGTTCTAAAATAAAGGTTTTTTTGAGAACAGCATTCTTACTGTGTATGAAGATATAAAATTTAAAGACAAAGCAACCATTAACCAATATAAAACTGAAGAATATATTTTTATTACACAGAGAAAGGTGGAAATACTCTCAGCTTGGAGTTTGTGGCCTTCCTTTTAACAGGACATATTTAAAAAAAAAAAATGCTGTTTCCTTTGTACTTAGGCCGTGAAGGTGTTCCCAGTGTGCAGAAGCCCTGCAATACCTCTCTAGAGAGATATTCTACTGAGTAGTGGAAGACTGCAGTATGGTTAATCTATTCCCCTCTGATGGCAATGAATTTCCTCTGTCTTCATTGTGATATTTAGTTGAGGTGATACATGTTCACACCTCCCCAGGAAGTCCAGACACTAAATGTGAAACCTACTGCTCTTATTTCCCATTCAATTTCCTGCATTTGTCTTTCAATAAACATCCTTGTGAAGCTTAATGTTCTTAGCATATTTATTTGTTCACCTATATTAGTTATATTCAATATTCGACTCACCATGAAACATGAAATAAATCTAATTAATTCCATATTTGTTTTGAGCCAGGTTATTAACAATTCATTATTAGGATAAAGTAGATTTTATATACCATATTTAGTCATCCACAAGCAATGACTGCATTGCTAGCTCTGGTGATAGCCCGCCAAGTGAACTGGGTTAAGTCACTTTATTCCCCTCATTCCTTTCCCTCATCAAGAAAGAGAAACATTTAACATTAAGTCCTTAGAGCTTGTTCCGAGCTCTGGGAAACAAAACCCCTAATGCATTATTAATATCTGTGTGGCAATAGTGTAACGGCCCCCCAGTAGAATAACTGGGTGGGATTCATCTTGCTTGACACTGACTGAAGAAGAACTAGGAGTCAAGACTGAGGTAGTTGGTTAAGACCTGCTTGCTACAGAATAAGGCAACCTTCCACAAGTGACAGGTACTATCTATCTCAAAATAGTACCGTAGGTTGAGATGAACTGCCTTCAGGACCCAACTGCTACTCTCCATTGAGAGAGCCCCCGTAGCCTGAATTTGAAACCTAGGGAATGAATCTGGTATCTAAATATATGTCCCTAGTATATTTAGAGGTTCCCAAGAGTATCACAGCTCTGAAAGGTGGGAGTCCTCTGTCATACCTATATCACACCCATTAGCATTACGCATGTATCTTGAAATATCACAGAGCATCTCAATTAGCGTTAACTCTCTGTGTCTAGGTACCTGAATCGTGCTTCACCTTCTTAGGGCACTGCAGTTGAAGGAATTCGTCCTTCTCCTCAGGCAGCATACAGTGAGTTATACACATAGGCACAATGTTACAGCGCTTGGACAAGAAATATCTTGAGAACATGTTTTCACATGCAAAAAAAAAATTTCCTCAAAATTAAAAATATTCTTTCATGCAAATAATTTTTTTTTGGTCAGTCAGTTTTATGTTTGTCCACCCTGACACACCACTGGTATTTAGCCTGCCTTAGGTAACTTAGTCATGGTAGCAGGACTAAAGCAATAACTCTGTTATTTTCAGTCTTAAAATAATTATTCTGGTCTGGTTTTGTTTTATTTCTTCTCTAAGAACATGTTCTGTCTGCAAACACACGACTTCTTTTCAAAAAGAGTTCTTCTTTCTCTAAAAGGAAAGAAAATCAAATAATATTGATCCAATTGTGCACTTACTAACGAGTGTCTCAGGAAAGCAAATAGTTCGGGCAAAGAAGGTGACATGTTTGTAGTTTGGTCATATATATTTTCATCTTAATTTCATAAAACTATGGATTGGCCTTGAATTGACCATGCATTTTATAAGCTCAGATGAACAGTTATGCAGCCAGATCAGCTACCACTCCAGAGAGCAAAAGCAGTCAGTTGATCAGTCACTTAAAATCAAGTATAGTTAAATCATGAACCTATAGATTTTGCATACGGTTTTAAAATAAATCTCTACAGTGGTTTTTCTTTGCAGCTACATCACAGGCACTCTGTGGTCTGGACAACTTTGTCATTTCCTTTGAATTTACATTTACCAATCTAACAACTTTAGCTTTCATACCCTTCTCTCAGGTGTCCTAATTCAGCTCCCATTAAAGTCAATGAAGTTACCTGGTTGGCTTCAGTGAAAGCTGACTTTTCTACTACACAGAGAACAGCTGTGCAGGATCAGCTCAAAAGTGCATTTACTCCAGTATCCCATTTCTAACAAGAACGAATAAGGAGTGTTTATGGAAGAAGTCTTTAGAAACAGGGCAAATACAGAATGGTACTTTACCTTGTACCTTTGCTACTCCCAGTAATTTTCATTTCAGACTTTGTGAGCTATATGTTGTAATCACTTCACTATATTTGATAGCTTTTGATGGATTTTTCATTGAAAGTCTTCAATCTGTCTTTGAATCCACTTATACTTTTGACATTCACAAAGAGTTCCAACTGAATTATGCCTTATTTGAAAAAGTATTTCCTTTTGTTTATTTTAAACCTTCTAATGATAATCTCATTCGGTTCTTCCTAGTTATTACATGCTGAAAAATAATGGATAATCAGTCTCTTTTTCAGTATCTCCATGCAATTCGTAATGTTATAGACTTAAATCAGGTTCTCCTTATACCAATATTACTTTTTCAACCTGAAGAGTTCCAGCTTATGTAACTGTCCCTCACAGGGAGGTCATTGCCCAACCTTATCATTCTTCTTTGAAGAATTTGTACTTCTACTTTGTCCCTTTTGAAGCGACACAACCAGAACTCTCTGCAGAATTCAAGATATAGGCATACCAGGAATGCACACACTTACATGACGGTGTTTCCTCTCTTATTATACCTTTATTTTCTACCATTTCTTTGTTATTTCAGCTGCCCTGAGCACTAAGCTGACATTTTACAGAGAGGATGACTTTCCCTTGGTCTAGGAGGACTGTGTGAGGGATCGCTAAAGCGATCTGGATGCCCACAAATCCATGGGCCCCGATGGAATGCACCCACGAGTGTTGAGGGAGATGGCAGATGTCATTGCTGAGCCACTCTCCATCATCTCTGAGAGGTCCTGGAGGACAGGAGAGGTGCCCGAGGACTGGGGAAAGGCCAATGTCATTCCAAACTTCAAAAAGGGCAAGAAGGAGGACCCAGGGAACTACAGGTCGGTCAGCCTCACCTCCATCCCGGGAAAGGTGATGGAGCAGCTTATCCTGGAGGTCATTAACAAGCAAGTGGAAGAAAAGAAGGTTATCAGGAGTAGTCAGCATGCATTCACCAAGGGGAAATCATGCCTGACCAATCTGATCGCTTTCTAGGATGATATGACTGGCTGGGTAGATGAAGGGAGAGCCGTGGATGTTGTCTACCTAGATTTCAGCAAGGCTTTTGACACAGTCTCCCATAACGTCCTCTTAGGGAAGCTCGGGAAGTGTGGGCTGGATGAGTGGTCGGTGAAGTGGATTAACTGGCTGAATGGCAGAACTCAGGGGGTTGTCATCAGCTGCGTTGAGTCCAGTTGGAGGCTGGTAACTAGTGGTGTCCCCCAGGGGTCAGTACTGGGCCCAGTCTTGTTTAACTTCTTCATCAACGACCTGGATGAAGAGTTAGAATGTACCCTCAGCAAGTTTGCTGATGACACCAAAC